>Ga0116152_10000235_pt1 | contig 44846 bp, 44 predicted proteins | sample AD_UKC119_MetaG_FD_89894 | JGI IMG/M metagenome (GOLD analysis project Ga0116152, IMG submission 89894) | Active sludge microbial communities of municipal wastewater-treating anaerobic digesters from Hong Kong - AD_UKC119_MetaG | ecosystem: Engineered > Bioreactor > Anaerobic > Digestate... | reverse complement strand
TGGTAGCCGCCCCATCACTCAGGGTGGTCTGGATATGCTTGACCTCCCCGACGGACGCCACTGAATCCTCAATCTTGCGCGCCACCTCGGTCTCAAGCTGGGTGGGCGATGCCCCTTCCATGGTGGCGGCGACAGTGACAACCGGCAACTCGATATCCGGGAACTGCTGGATCAACAGGGAATTGAAGCCCTGAACCCCGAGAAAGGTCAGGACCATGAACAGCAGCAGCGACGGTACCGGGTTGCGGATGGACCAGGCTGAAATATTCACTGAGTGCCTCCAGCGGCGCTGTCATCAGCCAGCCGGACCAGATCATTGTCATTCAGGAAAGCCCCGCCACTGACCACCAGTCTGGCTTCTGTATCAATGCCCTCCAGAATTTCCACCCGATCCTGCATGCGCCGCCCGGTTCTGACCAGCGTCTGATGCACGTGGCTGTCATCCCCGACCACAAAGACATACTGGCGACCATCACGCAGAATCACCGTTGTCTGGGGCACGGTCAGGGCATCTTCGCTGCCATGACGGATCAGCCCCTGAACAAACATGCCGGCACGGGCAGAGCTGCCCTGGGGCAGGCTCACATAGACCAGTGCACGCCGGGTAGCACTTTCCAGCTCCGGTGACACCTGGCGCACCTCACCCTCGACCACCTCACCGGTTGGCAAAGTGACACTGACAGGCTGGCCTTCACGAATCTGCCCCAGCACATCACTGTCCACCTCGGCATGCCACTCCAGCCGGTTCTGGCGGATCATGCGAAACAGTTCGGTACCCGGCTGCACCACCATGCCCAGTGACGCATTCCGCGCACTGATCACGCCATCATCAACCGCCCGGATCACGGTCTGGTCAAAACGGATCTGCAGCGACTCCAGTGCAGTCTGCTGTACCTTGAGCGCAGCACGCTGGGCCTCTACCACTGACTCCTGAACCGTGATGCCGGCCTGCTGGGTATCCACGTCTTTCTCGCGCACCGTCACTGCCGCCTGTTGCACCGCAACATTGGCACGCTGAGCCTTGACGCCGGCCTTGCTGGACTCCACCGCTGCCTGCTGGGCCTGAAGCTGGGACTTGCTGGCCAGCACCCCGGCCTTCTGCGCCTGAACCACGGCCTGCTGGGCAGCAATGGCGGCCTTTTTCGCCTCCACATTGGCTTTCTGGGCATCCAGCGCCGATTTTTTGGCATTGAACCCGGCTTGCTGGGCATTCAACGCCGCCTTCTGGGCATTCAACGCCGCCTTCTGGTTTTCCACCCCGGCACGGGCTGTTGCCTCAGCCGTCAGGTACTGATCCACCTGCTGCAGCGGCAAGGCCCCTGTCGGCCTGAGCTTGCGCGCCCGGTCCGCATTGGCCCTGGCTTCATTGAAACTGGCCTGAGCCTGCTGGATGCCGGCATTGGCCTGCGCAATACCCGCATTGGCCTGAGCCACACTGGCCTGGGCCTGTTGCAGCCCGGCACCGGACTCTGCCAGCTGGGCATTGGCCTGGACCACACCCGCATTGGCCTGGACCACACCCGCATTGGCCTGCTCCACACCGGCATTAGCCTGGACCACACCCGCATTGGCCTGGGAGATACCGGCTTCGGCCTGCAGCACCCCCGCATTGGCCTGTTCAACACCGGCATACGCCTGCTGCACCCCGGCCTGAGCCTGCCCGACAGCCGCTTCGGCCTGGGCCACGGCAATCCGGGCCTGGGACAACTGGGTCTCCGCCTGCGCAACACCGGCTTCACTCTGGGCAATCACGGCTTTCTGCTGTGTCATCTCGGCGTCAATACTGCCCTGATACAAACGGGCCAGTTCCTGCCCCTTGCTCACCGTATCCCCGACATCAACCAGCAGGTCGGTCAGGCGCAGACTGCCGGTTTCCGCTGCGATTACCGCCTCCTGCCAGGGACTGATGGCACCATCGGCGCTGATATTCACCGCCCAGTCCTCCATCTCGGGTTTGATGACATTGACGGTCAGGGCAGGCTTGGCATCAGCTGCCGAAGCGGACGCATCCGTCCCGCCGGTTTCGGAGCGGACTACGCCACCCCCAGCCAGCAGGCTGCCACAAACCACACTCACAAGCAGGGCGCGCCAGTCGCGCTGTTTTGAAGTGCCTGGGTTCATAAAAATCCACTTTGTAATATTGAAAATCATTTTCTGATTGGCGCAATAGAACACAACCTTGTGCCAAACACAAGAATGGCCGGCTTCTGCCGTGGCTTTGCCCGCAAGCAGCCCTTCAGGCCCGGGGCCAAGCCATGTTACCATCCTGTCAAACCGGAGCAGAGCAGCGCCCCGGATCCGAATTTTGCCTCCATCATCCAAACACGCATGTCAGATAGCAGCGATAACAGGCCACGCCTCATCGGTATCGGTGGTGGCAGCGGCAGCGGCAAAAGCACGCTGGCCCGACACCTTGAGCAGGCACTGGGTGAAACGCATGCCCTCCTGATCAGCCTGGACGCCTATTACCTCGACCGGAACGCGGTCCCGGCAGCCATACGCGGCAATGTTGATCACCCTGAATCCATGGATGCTCACCTGCTCGGCCAGCATCTGGACCGGCTCTGCCGGGGTGAAAGCATCGACCTGCCGGTATACGACTTTCACACCCACACACGCACACCCAAAACCTGCCGACTGGAACCGCGTCCGGTCATACTGCTGGATGGCGTACTGCTGTTTGCGCTGGAGCCGGTACGCTCCCGGCTCGATCTTTCGATTTTCGTTGATGTGCCGGCGGACCTTCGCCTGGCCCGACGCCTGCTGCGTGATGTCGCCGAACGCGGGCGCTCACCACAATCCGTGGTGGAACAATACCTTGCCACGGTACGTCCGATGCATGCACGCTTTGTCGAGCCCTGGAAAGCGCAAGCCGATTACTGTATCACCAATGAACGGCACTTTGAACCCGCCCTGGAGCAGCTGCTGCCCGTGATCACGGGAATGCAGCATCAACTCAGCCCCCCGGACCGGGAAAATCCTCACCCGCTCGCCTGCGTTCCTCTCGCCAGAGGTACTCGCCCAGCACATCCGGCTCCAGCGGATCGACATAACGCCCCTGGCTCAGGGGACGTGCATTGATGGTGCGACCGGGATAAATACAGTGCAGCAGCTCGGTCAGGGCCTGCAGCTCGTGGGCCTTGCCGTCGGCCAGCACCGGTATATCCTGCAGGGCAAGCCGGGCCTCCCCGGGGCTGGCCGCTCCGCCAAGTCGGGTGATACGTGCCAGCGCTGTCCCGACAGCCGCCAGAAACTGGGGCGGCAAACGCCGGTTATGCAACTGCTGCTCCCAGAAGTGCCGCTCCCGGTTCAGCACCACCTCCAGAATGCCATCCAGACCGTGTTCCTGATAGCGCCCACCGATGGTGATCAGGGCCTGCATGTGCAGAAACAGCACCTGCTCAAAATGGGGGGCGGTAATGTTTTCCGGCAATTGCACAACAGCAGGTTGCTGCAACTGGCGTGCAAAACTTTCGGTGGCCAGCAGCCAGGACGCTTCACGTTCCTGACGCTGTAACAGCAGGGGTTTCAGATCAAACTGCCGTGATGCCTGCCCCATCAGCAGATCACCCACGCCCTGTGGCTCGGTTTTCAGGCGTACCCACCAGTCTTCGACAGCCCGCGCCAGCAGCATGACCCGGACCCGCGTCTGACTGCCCAGCACCGCGCGCAGACAGGCACTCAACTCGCGGTGGCGGGTTTCAGCATGATCCACAACGATCAGCACCGGTCGCGTCTCCGCCAGCAGCCAGGCAAACGGGTCGGCCTGCCAGCAAAGTGGCTGCAAAAAGCCACCGGCCCAGCCCTGAGCGCGTGCCATGCGGTGACAAAGTTCAATCGCCAGCCGGGTTTTGCCCATACCACCGGCACCGGTATACAGCCGCACCCCAATCCGCTCCGGGCGGTCACACCACGCCTGCAGGCTTTCCAGCTCGGCCTTGCGCTGGTGGAAAGGGACAATGCCATACTCGGCTTTGAGCAGGGCTCCAGGCGGCGAGTAGTGCCGGTCCCAGACCAGTAATTCCGGGAAATGCAGGTTGGGAGGCTGGGCCGGCAACAAGGGGACATAGCCGGCTTCACCCAGAAACAGGGCAATCTCGGTCGCACGGTGCCGGTCCAGCTTCTTCCCGTGCCACGCTTTGTAGGGGCTGCTGTTGCCACTGTCTGCCGGCAGGTCCTGATAATGATAAAACCCGGCTTCAAAAGTCTTGAAGTTTTTCAGCCCCTGGCGTGCGGCCAGCATTCTGACCTTCCATAAATCCAGCGTGACACTGCGTGCCCGCAAGTTCTGCTTTGCCACCCTGTCCCTGCTCCGGCCAGCCGGTTCACCCGACCAATCACTCAAGAAATGTTCAAAAGATGTTCAAATTTTAGCACATTCACCCGACGGACTGGCTGCCTGCCGGAAACAGACAGGCAGCAGTCAGCCACAGCATGAGGAGCCGCTCAGGGCAACAGGGACAGGAGCAGACCCCAAAAGCACTCAGGTGGCGTTGTTTTCACCCCCCCTTCTGCAGCAACAGGAAGTTCAGTCCCCCCCGGAAATGCCGCTGGTGAGCCTCCTGTACCCGAAACCCGGCCATGCGGACCTGGGCAATCAGGGCATCCATGGTGATAAAATTGGCTCCCGGATTGGCTGCCAGCCGCCGGTTATGCTCCCGGTAGGCATCCAGAGCCGGATGACCGGCCAGTTCCTGTTCTGCTTCCCTGATCAGTGCCTCCAGCGGCAAATGAAGGTTGACGGTGGCCAGCACAAACAGCCCTTTCGGCACCAGCAGGCGCTGAATGGCCTGCAACACGGTCAGGGGTTCCGGCCAGCTGTAATAGCTCTGGATGGAAACCGCACTGTCATAAACCCCGTTACCTGATACCTTCTCAATCCAGTCCTGCTGCACCTGAAAGGCGGTGTTTCCGAGCCGTGCCAGAAGACGCCGCGCCACCGTGACCATGGCCTGGGAGCCATCAATGCCGGTATAGGAACGGACCGGGGGACGCGTGGCCAGAAACGGTGCCATTTTGGCGCTGCCGCAACCGCAATCCACCACCGCCCCCGTCAGATGCCCGGCAGCCTCACGATAGACCGCCAGCTGTACCGAGGTAGTTACGGCAGCAAACAGTTCCGCATAGGCATCCCAGTCAGTGACCGGATAAGCCGGTGTGGCCTGCAGGGCCATCTTTTCTGCTTCAGGCAACATGGGCATTCCTCCCCCAGTAATGCCGGTAAGTCGGTGCTGCTTCCTTTACCCGACATTCCAGCAGTGCAAACCGGAAGGATGTGCCATAGTGGTAGCCGATATCCGCCAGCAGTACCCGTGAACAGGTGGTCGTGCGGTACAGGTCGACATTCTTGGCGCGGATAATGAAAATGATTGAATCCACACCACAGGATTGGGCAAGCTCCAGATAGGTATGCAGATAAAAGCGCAGCATATTGCCGGCTTCGCGGGTGATGACAAACTTGCCGGACTCGGCCACCACCAGCCCCTGATTGCGCAGCCGGTCAATTTCCGGCCTGACCAGTGCATCGGCAGGCAATCCCTGCGGCCCGTCAAACACCATGCGTCCGGTACTGGTAAAACGGCCCGTCAGGCTCTGGCCATACAGGACGCAGGCCTGCGCATCATGAATATCGTCAGCGGTATGAACCACCGCCGGATAAAGTCGGCCAAACTCACGCTGACGCAGCTGCCGGATATGCCTGAACTCGGTGTCTTCAGACGCCACCCTGAGCGGCTCCGGCACCCAGGACAGTGTCAGGCCGGCTGGTAAAGAGGTTACATTCGCCATTTAAGGTTCTCCTTGCTTCAAAGACAGGGGAACCAGGTACCTGGATCATTTGCATGCAGGCCCATCCTAAGCTGCAGACCGATGCCGGTGGGGATGCTTAAGGGGGAATTTAAGGCAGATCATGAACGAAAAGCCCGACATTAAAACCGACAGGCCCCTATTGACAAGAAAATGCCCTTCAGCCTACGCTTGCATGCATGAAACGCTATCTGCTCATTTTCACCCTGCTGCTCAGCTTCCTTGCCAATGGCATGGCAGGCGCGGGGATGATGTGCATTCAGCAGACAAATACAGGACACGCCGGTACAGGGCATGCCGGGCCAATGGTCAGCATGGGCAGCCCCACTGATGGCAGCAACGCTGTTGGTCATGCACATCATGCGGCGGCAAAAACACCGGCCGGGACGGCGCAGCAACACCCTGACTGTGATCAGTTTTCCTGCGACAGCGGCCATGCCTGTGCCAACTGCCTGGCCCATTGTGCCAGTGCCCTGATGACATCCATCCCGGTGCTGGCAGCCCAGCCATCTTTTCTCCCTGATTTCACCTTCAAAAGCCGGCATTTCCCCGGCATCCACTCCAGTCTGCTCAGACCCCCCAGATTTTCCTGAATCCTTTAAACGCAGCATGAGCCATGTGTCTGCATGGTGACGCTTGCTGTCGTCCATCCGTTGCCGAAAGCGGAATACCGGCCGCATCGGCAACCGAAAACCAACAAAAAATATTTTACCAATTTAAGGATTCACCATGAAATTCCAACCTGATCGCGGTCTTGCCGTTGATAGGGGGCGTCGCCATTTTGTCCAGGGTTTGAGCACTGCCAGCATGCTGGCCAGTTTCGGGCTGCTTTCCCCCGGCCTGCTGCGGGCTGCTCCGAACCCGGCAGTGCCGGTACTGGATGGACCGAACTTTGACCTGACCATTGATGAGGCAGCGGTCAATTTTACCGGCCAGCCCCGTATCGGCACCGCCATCAACGGCTCCATCCCCGCGCCGTTACTGCGCATGCGCGAGGGGGATGACATTACCATCCGCGTCACCAACCGCATGTCTGTTACCTCCTCCATCCACTGGCACGGGCTGATCCTGCCCAGCAATATGGATGGCGTGCCGGGCCTGAGCTTTGCCGGGATCAAGCCCGGTGAAACCTATGTGTACCGCTTCAAGGCCGTACAAAGCGGTACCTACTGGTATCACAGCCATTCCGGCTTCCAGGAACAGACCGGCATGTACGGCGCCATCATTATTGAGCCGCGTCAGGCCGATCCGGTGCGTTACGACCGGGATTACGTGGTGCTGCTGTCCGACTGGTCGGATGAAAAGCCGGAAACCATTTACGCCAGGCTGAAAAAATTCAGCCACTACTACAATACCCGTGAGCGCACCCTGGGTGATTTCATGACCGAAGTCGGGGAGAACGGTTTCGGGAAAGCCATGGATAACCGCCAGATGTGGAATGACATGCGCATGAGTGACCGCGACATTTCGGATGTGACCGGCTGGACCTATACCTTTCTCGCCAATGGCCACACCCCGGCTGAAGGCTGGGAAGGGGTGTTCCGCCCCGGTGAACGGGTACGGCTGCGCCTGATCAACGGTTCCGCCATGACCCTGTTCGATGTGCGGATTCCGGGGCTGAAAATGGAGGTGGTGGCCGCTGACGGGCAGAACATCCGTCCGGTACCGGGCATTGATGAAATCCGTATGGGCATTGCCGAAACCTACGACGTGATTGTACAGCCGGCAGCAGGCGCTTACACCCTGTTTGCGCAGGCTATTGACCGGTCCGGCCATGCACGCGGTACCCTGACCAGCCAGCCGGGACAGAAGGCAGCCATTCCGGCGCTCGACCCGGCTCCCACCCTGACCCACGCTGACATGGGCATGGACATGAGCGGCATGGATCACAGCGCCATGGGCCATGACATGAGCCAGATGGGACAGCCACGGGTTCCGGTCGACAGGGGGCCACAGGTCGACATGATGGCCATGGCGGCACAGGTACGGCTGAATGACCCTGGCGTGGGGCTGCGCAACAACGGGCGACGGGTGCTGACCTACGCCGACATCCGCAACCTGACACCGACCATCGACAAGCGTCCGCCAGGGCGCGAAATCGAGCTGCACCTGACCGGCAACATGAGCCGCTACATGTGGTCAATCAATGGCGTCAAATTTGCCGATGCCAAGCCTGTCGTCCTCCGGTTCGGCGAGCGGGTCCGCATTACCCTGATTAATGACACCATGATGAATCATCCCATCCACCTGCATGGCATGTGGAGCGAACTGGAAACCGGCGACCCCGCTTACCTGCCCCGCAAGCACACCGTCATTGTCCAGCCAGGCGCGAAGATCAGCTATCTGGTCACAGCGGATGCCAGGGGGCAATGGGCTTATCACTGTCACCTGCTTTATCACATGGAAGGCATGATGCGCCGTGTTGTTGTTGCGTAAAGGATGAGGAATACGAATATGAAAACACCTGTCATCACCATGCTGCTGCTGGGCTTGCCCATCCCCGTACTGGCATTGGCCGCCCAAGACAACAGCTGTACGCCGGAACATGAAGCCATGGGACACTGCAAAATGCCGGCACCGGTTGTTCAAGCCAACACCTGTACCCCGGAACACGCCGCCATGGGGCATTGCAAAATGCCAACACCGGCACAAGCCCGTCAACCGGTACAACCGGCGGCAAAAACCGCTCCCAAGCCAGCGGCGGCTCAGGCCAACACCTGCACACCGGAACATGAAGCCATGGGGCACTGCCAAATGCCGGCACCGGCACCCCAGCCGGCGTTAAAACCAGCTGCTGCTCAAGCCGACACCTGTACCCCGGAACATGAAGCCATGGGACACTGCAAGTCTGTCAGTACCCCCACCATCCCGGTCAGTGACGGTTCCGCCAGTGAAGACATCCCGATGCCATTCCCCGGCGCCATGCACATGGCAGATGACCCGTTCCTGAGCAAGGTGATGATTAACCGCTTCGAGATCGTCGACAGCGATGAGGGCGACAAACCCGTTGTGCTGGAGGCTGAAGCCTGGTTCGGCAAAGACCTGAACAAGCTCTGGCTGAAAGCCGATGTGGAGCGGGTGGGTTCGGAAACCGAGGAAGCCCGATTGCAGCTGCTGTACAGCCATGCCATTGCCCCTTACTGGGATATTCAGGCCGGTATCCGCAAGGACTTCAAACCGGTACAACGTGAATGGGCAACAGTCGGTGTCAAGGGTCTCGCCCCTTATTTCTTTGATGTCGATGCCGCCCTGTTTGTTGGTGAGGGTGGTAAAACGGCAGCGACATTGTCCGGTGAATACGAGTTGATGCTGAGCCAGAAAACGGCGGTCATTCCCGAACTGAGCCTCAACCTGTATGGCCAGGATGATCCGGAAACGGGCGTCGGCTCGGGTTTGTCGAACGCCAATCTCAGCCTCCGCCTTCAGCACGAATTCAAGCGCGAATTTGCCCCTTACATTGGCGTCACCTGGAACAAGCTGTTCGGTGGTACGGCGGATTACGCCCGTGAAGCGGGAAAAGCAACCCGGGATACCCAGGTCATGATGGGCATCCAAGCCTGGTTTTAATCACACTGTTAACAATAATCCAAGAGGATAATCTGATGTTGAAGATGTTGAATATCCAAAAAGCGGTATTAACCATTGTGCTGACTCTGGCGACTCCCGGTCTGGTACTGGCAGCCGGTTCCGGCAATCACAGCCACACCGCCCCGGCACAGCCCCGGACGACAACCTGCACCCCGGAACATGAAGCCATGGGCCATTGCAAAATGAGCGACTCGACACCACCGGCCTCGACCTGCACCCCGGAGCATGAAGCCATGGGCCATTGCAAAATGGAGGAGAATGACGTTCATGCTCACGCACACACGGCCAGCACGGTGGGGCAACCCGCGCCAGCCGGTACCGCGCCTGCCAGAACCATCACCGTACACTTGGTGGACAGCATGCGTTTCAACTTTTCCGCACCACCGACAGCCAAAGCCGGTGAGGTCATCCGGTTTGTGGTCATGAACAAGGGAAAAGTCCCGCATGAATTCGGTATCGGCAGCGTTGAAGAACAGAAGTCCCACCGGGAAATGATGAAAGCCATGCCGGATATGAAGCATGAAGACGGACAAGTTGTGACGGTGGCTCCGGGAGAAACCAGGGAACTGCTCTGGCAATTTGCCGGTAGCGGAACGACGGCCCAATACGCCTGCAGTATTCCCGGTCATTTCGAGGCCGGCATGCACCATGAAATAACCATCCAGTAACGGACTCACTGACAGGCAGGTGGTATATTACCATCTGCCTGAGGAGAAAACTGTCATGACAAAGAAACAATGGGCAATAGCCATGCTGTCAGGAGCCGTCATCAGCACCGCCGGTATTCTGTTTGCAGCAAACCAGTCTGCAGCAGTCCCGTCGGAAGCTGACACCGACCTGCCGCTTGTCACCGTCTACAAAAATGCCACCTGCGGCTGCTGCAAGGACTGGGTGAAGCACATGGAGGACAATGGTTTCCGGGTGGAAGCACACGATGTCGGCAATATGCTGCCCTACAAGGAACAGGCCAAACTGGGCGTGGGCATGGGTTCCTGCCATACGGCCTTTGTGGATGGCTATGCCATTGAGGGACATGTTCCGGCCCGGGATGTCAAACGCCTGTTGACTGAAAAACCGACGGTTTCCGGCCTGACCGTTCCACGCATGCCCGTCGGCTCACCCGGCATGGAGGTGCCCGGACGGCCTGCGGATGACTATCAGGTCATCAGCTACAAGGATGGTGAGCCAGTCGGGGTCTTCAGTGATTACCCGGCCGATAATGATCAATAGGCAGATCGTCGTGCACCGGTTTCCGGACATCCTGCCCGAACCTGTCGTTCATGCCTCACTGCAGCACGGATGCCGGAAAAATTTCCGGAAACACCCACCGTCATATTTATTTTTATTCAGGAATCAGAAAAATGAAACCACTTAAAAAAATCATGCTGACCCTGCTGATGGTCATGTCAGTTTTTTCTCTCGGCCTGTCCGCTGAAGAGGCCGTTACGGATAATGCCGGAATAAAGGCCATGGTCCAGGAAGAGCTGAAAAAACTGTTGAGTGACGAAGCCTTCATGCAGGATGTTTTCAAAAAAGGCATTGATAACTACATCCGGAATCAACAGGCAGAAACTGAAGCCGCCGAGCAGAAACGTCAGGCAGACATGGGCAAGAACTTAATGCCTGTCGACCCGAAACGTGACCATATCGCAGGCGAAGACAGCGCCACCGTGACCCTGATTGAATACTCCGATTTTGAGTGCCCGTTCTGCAAACGCTCCCACCAGACCATGTTGAGCCTGATGGATAAAAACAAGGGGAAACTCCGCTGGGTTTACCGCCATTTCCCGCTGGATTTTCATAATCCGGGTGCCATTAAACAGGCAGAAGCCTCCGAGTGTGTTGCCAGCATTGCCGGAAATGATCAGTTCTGGAAGTTTACTGATGAAATATTCCAGCGCACCAAGTCCAATGGCAAAGGCTTTCCGGTAGAAAATCTGCGCCCGCTGGCCGAGGAGCTGGGTATTGACGGTACCGCCTTCAGTGAATGTCTGGACAGTGGAAAAATGGCCGGGCGGGTCACGGAGGATATTGAGAACGGCAGGGCCGTCGGCATCACGGGCACCCCCGCCTCTTTCATTATCAATGAGCGTGGTGATCTGCACATGATTTCGGGCGCACAGCCGGAAAACAACTTTCAGGCAGTGATTGATGCACTGGCAAAGAATCAGGCGGCAGACCAGCCAGCACCGGATTCTTCCCGATAATCAGGAAGCTGACAAGAAACGGGGGAGCCTGACACAAGGCTCCTCCGGTTTCCGTACTGCACTGACAGGGTGAAAGGATAAACATGCGGATACTCAACGGCCTGAGCATGATGCTGTGTCTGCTGCTGCTTGGTGGCTGCTTCAAGGAAACACGCTGGTATACGGAGGCACAAGTCAAGTCAGGCAAACCACTTTTTGAAAACAACTGCATGAGCTGCCATGGTGTCGCAGCAGCCGGTTTGGGAACCGACTGGCAGACACAACTGCCCGGCCTGCCGGCCAGACCGCCTGCACTGAACGGCTCCGCGCACGTCTGGCATCACCCGATGAAACTGCTGCTGTATACCATTGACCAGGGCGGTGCACCCTTGGGCGGCAGCATGCCCGCATTCGGGAACAGCCTGACGCTGGAGGAAAAGCACGCGATTATTGCCTATTTCCAGAGTTTCTGGGACGACGAAAAGTACCAAATCTGGCAACAGCTGGACCGGGAAAGTCAGTGAGTTTCCCGAAGCCTGTGCCGCAGGTTCCACACCCGGCGTCTGCTGTTGAGGCTCAACGATCCTTTCCGGGCGATTTCAGCGAACCCTGATGGTGGGGGATATCATGAAAAGCACTCAGCAAGCCGAACAGGTACATGAGACGCTCGGTATTGACCCCCCCCAGGCGCTTGCGCAGACTGCTCATGATATTGCTGGCCACACTGTAATCAATACCGGTTTCATCTTCCACCTTTTTCATGATTCCGCCACCGGCACGATAACGCAGCAGGGCGATTTCCTTTTCCGAAAGCGATTGATACACCTGCCTGATGAAGTGCTGTGACCAGTCCGGATCAGCAAAGCTGATGTCATGAAACAGGCGTGACAGACGCCACAGGGTTTCCTGTGTGCCCTGCTTCAGAATCCGGAAGGATTCATCCTCCAGCGAACTGATGACGCTGATGCCTGCCGCTCCCCGGCTCTCCAGCATCACCGGAACCGAAATGGCGTTTCTGATGCCATACTGCTCACGGGCCAGCCGGATCACGGCCACCTCTTCAGCACGCAGGTCGCCACTCAGTTCATATTCACGCCAGTCCATGGGCATCATGTTCCCGCTCAACAGACGGCGCACGGTAAAATCCTGTTGATCCAGACGCTCACGCTGATAATGTGCCAGAAAAGCCAGTGGATAAGCCTCCACACTCAGAAACCGGACAGGCAGCGCCGGGATGATTTCATACTGCATGCGCGAGGCAAAAGCGTAAGTGGCACCGTCATACCCGAGCTGCCGGATATACCTGCCATACAGTTGAAAACGCTGCTCCAGCACATTCGCACCATACAAAGCAGAAACAAACTGCCCAACCAGGGCATGATCTATCACCATTGAAAGTTCTCACCTCAAATTACACTCAGCAAGTTCCTTCTTTTCAGCCCGTCGCTTTCTCCTTAAAGACGCACCCGCATCGAAAATATCAGCCGAAACCCAGCTCCCTCAGGCGCTCCTGCAGATAACTGCCGGCGGTATGACGCCCTGACAGCACCACTTCCGGACGCGGATACAGAAACAGGGGCAGGGAAATCCGTGCCTGACTCCGGTCAGCCACCGGTGGATTGATCACCCGATGGGTGGTAGACGGGAAGTAGCCGTCATGGGTACGAGGCTCATACAGCCAGTCCTGTTTGAGCGGGCTGGCAAAAAATTCGGCCCAATGCGTATAAATATCCCGCACAGCCTGCGGTGAAACGGGATGGTTTTTCAGCAAACCGAACCCGTAGGCATGCAGGGAGTCGACAAAGCGGATCGCTGCATCCGGCGACCGGTAATCAGCAACAAACAAAGTCATTGCCAACACCCGCCTGTCAGACACTCACGAAACCAACGGATCAGTGCGGGGGCATCCACCTGCAGGCAGACCTGTTTGGGGCTGCGCCGCTCCCAGTCATCCAGCACATAAGTCCGCGCTTTGCGTTTCATGATGGTCTGTCCGGCGGCCACGCCTTCGGTGGCCACACAGATACTGCCCTGCTCACGGCCAAAAAGTTCAGGCCGCACCACACAGGCCACCGCCGAAATATCATGCCCGAAGCAGCCATCCACGGCATCACGCTCGGTCTCATAAAAGCGGATATAGAATTCAGCGGCCTGCTGCAGAAACGGCCCTACCCGCGGATTATGCGCCGCGATATCGGCAAACAGTGCCCGGCTCAGCAACACCTGCTGTGTCACATCCAGCCCCACCAGGGTCAGAGGCCAGTCAGCCGCCATCACCCGGTCGGCGGCCTCGGGGTCGGCATAAATGTTGGCCTCGGCCACCGGCGTGACATTGCCGCCCTCGACAATCGTACCGCCCATGATCACCACCTGCCGGACCCGGGTCGCAATCGACGGCTCCAGCGCCAGGGCACGGGCCAGATTCCCCAGCGGTCCGACAGCCACCAGACTGACCTCACCGGGATGCTGCAGCACCTGTTCAACCATGAATGCCGCCGCATCCTGCCCCACGGCCCGGCCTTGCGGCGCTGGCAGGTTGAGGTTGCCAAAACCGTCGGCCCCGTGCACGAAATCCGGATACGGCATTGCTGTTCGGTACAGGGGACGCTCGGCACCACGCACCACCGGAATGGTGCGCCCGGCCATTTCCAGCAGCGTCAGCGCATTGCGGGTGGCCTGATCCACGCTCACATTGCCGAAAGTCGTGGTCAGCCCCAGCAGCTCAATCCCCGGCTCCCCCATGGCCGCAAAGATGGCCATGGCATCATCAATGCCGGGATCGGTGTCAATAATGACTTTCTGTCGCACCATGCACTATGCTCCGGCCAGCAGGCTGGCGGCAAAGGCATCGACCTCAGCTGCGGCAGGAATGCTGGCGGAGGCACCGGCACGCTGCACACACAGGGCAGCCGCCATACAGGCACGGCGCAGGCAGGCTTCCGGAGCCTGGCCCGCCAGCCGGGCCGCCAGATAAAAACCGGTGAACGTATCCCCCGCCCCGGTGGTATCAACAGCGGGCACCGGATAGGCCCTGGCCTGATTCACGCCACCCCGGTAATAACGGCTGGCTCCCTGTGCCCCCAGCGTTACGATCACCTCGGTGTCCGGCAGCCAGTCACGCAGGGCCGATGCCAGCCAGGCCGGGTCGGGCGGCTGATCGGCACCGGCCCCCAGCAGCTGCAAAACCTCGACCTGATTCACAAACAGCAGGCTGAGCTTGTCCAGCGGCAGCTCGCGCACCGCCCCGGTCATGGGTGCGGGATTGAAAGCGATCTGCAGCCCCCTGGCGAAGGCCGCCTCAATCATCGGGCCGGTGACACTGCACTCATTCTGCAGCAACAGCCAGTCGCCCACCCCCGTCTGTGCCAGCAGTCCGGGTAACTCCCCGGCACTGAAACTGTGATTGGCCCCCGGAAACAGCACAATGGCATTTTCAGCCCGGTCATCGACCTGAATCATGGCATGTCCACCGGGCTGGGCAACAGCCTGCAACCCGGTGCCCGCCACACCGGCCTCAAACAGCGGGTTCAGCAGCTCAAGATCACCGGCATGGTAGCGTCCGATATGCGTGACCACCGCCCCGGCCCGTGCCAGGGCGATGGACTGATTGGCCCCCTTGCCGCCCAGCACGCGTCCGTAACCGGTGCTGGCCAGCGTTTCTCCTGGCTGCACCAGATGCGGAACACGGTAGACATGGTCGATATTGATGGAGCCGTAATTCCAGATTTTCATGGGCTGCCCTCCCGTTCAAAGCAAATATTATAACGGGTTGGGCGTTTTTCCCAAGTGCCTGTAAAACCGGAGTTTCAAGGTTGTGAGACGGGAAGGAAATCCTCAATCATGCTCACGATCTGGCTATCTTCAGGCTTGACCTCGCTGGCAAAGCTGGCCACCAGTTCACCCCGGCTGATCAGATACTTGTGGAAATTCCATTGCGGATATTCGCGTGCTGCCTCTCCCAGACGCTGGTAAAAGGGCGATGCTTTACCCTTGGCCGCATGCGTTTTTTCAAACATGGGGAAGGTAACATCGTATTTCTGGTTACAGAAACGGGCGATATCCGACTCGCTGTCCGGGTCCTGACCACCAAAATCATTCGATGGCAGCCCCAGCACTACGAAGCCGCGCCCCTGATACTGGCGGTAGAGCTGCTCCAGCCCCTTGAACTGCGGGGTGTAGCCACAATGGCTGGCCGTGTTCACCACCAGCACCAGCTTGTCCCCGAAATCCTCGCACAGATTCACCGTGTGCTCGCCGTCCAGTTCACGCAGGCTGAAATCCAGCAGGGGTGAACAGACCGTTCCGCTGTCCGCCCCAACCAGAACGGGCATGACCAGCCCGACACTCAGCAGGGATGATGCGACTTTATGTTTTAACATGTGACCTCCTCTTCATGGTGTTGCATTGGTTTTATAAATTTTCTGATAAAACAGATCCCCACCCTCGGGTCAGTGAGAACGGGTCCTGCGCAAGGACTCAGCCCCTGATTATAGTGTGTCCGCATGACAACATGACGACGGGATGGCAGAAACCCGCCGACAGTTACTGGCGCTTCAGTATCGGCATGCGCCAGTGCCAGAAAATGGCTGCCAGCCGGACCAGTACAACCACAGCCATACCGGCCACCATGGCAGGTACTTCCTCCAGTACCAGCCGCAGCAAAGTATAGATAATTATACCCATAATGGCCGCACTGGCATAAATTTCCTCACGCATCACCATGGGAGTACATTGGCTCAACAGGTCACGAATCATGCCCCCGGCAATACCGGTGACCACGCCCATCACCACCGCAACCGGCTCGGCAAAACCGAGATACAGTGCTTTCTGCGCCCCCAGAATGGCAAACAGCGCCAAGCCCACGGCATCAGCCACATCCAGAATGCGCAGACGGATACCGCGCCCCGGCGGAATGTACTGCACCACCAGAATGCCCACCACGGTGGTGGGCAGGATAACGGCAAGGTAACTCAGGTCACGGGTCCAGAAAACCGGGGTGGCTCCCATCAGCAGATCACGCAGACTGCCCCCTCCCAGGGCGCACACACACGCCAGCACCAGCGCTCCGAAAAAATCCATCTGCTGGCGGGCAGCCTGTGAAACCCCGCTGATGGCCAGCACCATGGTGGCCATGATATTCAGCCCCCAAATCACCCACTCGAATACGGGTGAGGTCTCCGCTACCAAGCCCTACTCCTTGTTGTTGCGGGCACGGGCAAAGGCATCCGCCAACGCATTATTGAGTGGTGCACGCTCCTGTACCGGTCCGGGTTTCGGTGCATTTCCACGCGCCCGGCCCCGTCGACCATGACGCGGCTCATCCCCACCGGTAGCCTCACGCGCCTTCGGCACCGGACGCCCGGCAGGGTCCTGCAGACGCATGCTCAAGGCAATACGCTTGCGGGCTTCATCCACTTCCAGCACCTTGACCTTCACAATATCACCGGCTTTCACCACTTCATGCGGGTCTTTCACAAACCGGTCCGCCAGCACCGATATGTGGACCAGACCGTCCTGATGCACGCCGATATCGACAAAAGCCCCGAAGTTGGTGACATTGGTCACGGTACCTTCCAGCACCATATCCGGCTTAAGGTCCGCCAGGGTTTCCACACCTTCCCGGAAACTGGCGGTTTTAAAGGCCGGACGCGGATCACGCCCCGGCTTGTCCAGCTCGGCAATAATATCGGTCACGGTCGGCAGGCCAAAGCGCTCATCGGCATAATCCTGCGGCTGCAGGGTCTGCAGCAAGGCACTGTTGCCCAGCAGCTCATGCAGACGGGTATGGTTGTGCTCGGCCATGCGCTCCACCACGGCGTAACTTTCCGGGTGCACCGCCGAAGCATCCAGCGGATTCTCCGCGCCCCGGATACGCAGAAAACCGGCAGCCTGCTCAAAGGTCCGGGCTCCCAGCCGTGGTACCTGCAGCAACATTTTGCGGCTGGTGAAGCGCCCGTTCTGATTGCGGAAAGTGATGATATTGTCGGCAATGGTCTGATTCAGGCCCGCCACCCGACGCAGCAGGGCAGCAGACGCCGTGTTCACCTCCACCCCGACACGGTTGACACAATCCTCAACCACGGCATCCAGCTTGCGTGCCAGCTGCACCTGGCTGACATCATGCTGGTACTGCCCCACGCCGATGGAGCGCGGCTCGATCTTGACCAGCTCGGCCAGCGGGTCCTGCAGCCGCCGGGCAATGGAGACTGCCCCGCGAATGGTGACATCCAGATCGGGAAACTCCCGGGCTGCCGTTTCCGAAGCGGAATACACCGAAGCGCCGGCCTCGCTGACCATGACCTTCTGTACCGGCAGCTCGGGATGACGCTGGATCAGGTCGGCACACAGTTTGTCCGTCTCGCGTGAGGCGGTGCCGTTGCCGATGGCCACCAGCTCGACCTTGTGCCTTGCACACAGGAGCGCGAGTTGGGCAATGGACTGATCCCACTGGTTACGTGGTGCATGCGGGTAGATGGTGGCATGCTCCAGCAGCTGGCCGGTGCTGTCGACCACGGCCACCTTGACACCGGTGCGGATACCGGGGTCCAGTCCCATGGTGGCACGCAGCCCGGCAGGGGCAGCCATCAGCAGGTCCTTGAGATTGCGGGCAAAGACCTGAATGGCGTCCAGCTCGGCCTGCTGGCGCAGCTCACCCAGCAAGTCGGTTTCCAGTTTCAGGTGCAGCTTCACTTTCCAGGTCCAGCGCACCACCTCCTGCAACCAGCCATCCGCCGGGCGACCCTGATCACGGATACCGAAACGGGCAGCAATCCGGCGCTCCCCCGGATGGGGCATATCCGCCTCCTGCGGCAGATCCAGCTTCAGATTCAGCACCCCTTCATTGCGTCCGCGCAGCATGGCCAGCAGGCGGTGCGACGGCAGCCTGCGCAGATCGGACTGGTGCTCGAAGTAATCCCGGAACTTGGCCCCCGCCTCTTCCTTGCCCTTGATCACGCTGGAACCGAGCAGGCCCTTCTCCCCCATTTCGGTGCGCAATTCAGCCACCAGGTCGGCATCTTCGGCAAAGCGCTCCATCAGAATGTACCTGGCCCCTTCCAGCACGCCTTTGCTGTCGACAAAGGCTTCCTTGAAGTCTGCAGCCGGATTAAGGTACTGCTGTGCTTCAGTCACAGGGTTCAGTCCGGGGTCGGCCAGCAGGGCTGCAGCCAGCGGCTCAATACCGGCTTCGATGGCAATCTGCCCCTTGGTGCGACGTTTCTGTTTGTAGGGCAGGTACAGGTCTTCCAGCCGGGTCTTGGTATCGGCCTCCATGAGCTGCCGGGTCAGCGCCGGGGTCAGCTTGCCCTGCTCCTCAATGCTCTTGAGAATTGCGGCGCGGCGCTCTTCCATGTCACGCAGATAGCCCAGCCGCTCCTCCAGGGTACGTAACTGGCTGTCATCCAGGCTGCCGGTGACTTCCTTGCGGTAGCGTGCAACAAAAGGCACGGTCGCTCCCTCATCCAGCAACTGGACGGCGGCATTGACCTGAGCGGGGGAAACATTGAGCTCCGAGGCGATACGTTCGGTAATACTGATCATTTTGAAATTTTTGCGAGTGGCCGAAGCGGCGCATTTGACCACAATCATTTCACGGGTGCAAAGGCAAAATCAGCCCGGTCCCGCTGCAGGCAGTGGATGGCAAACCGCCCCGATTGACGCTCATCAATGCAGAAACCCGGCGATTGCTGCACGATTTGTGGCTCTGCGTGCTACCTTTAACCGAGCGCCCCTCATTCACTTCGGGCCTGTTTGCCCGGCTACCTTCAGGAGATTGCCATGAATCCACCCGCCCTGCTGCTTGCCCTTGGAGCCCTGTATCTGGGAACCGCCATTGCAGAAACCACAGCGCCCGTTACCCCGGAAAATCCGGAAAATACCGCTGCTGCCGTTACCGCCCCCGCCACACCCGATAAAGCTGCACTGGTTACGGAAGCCAGGGAGGCCGTTATGGCCCTGGGCGGCACCCTGAAAGGGGAGCTGCAGGCGGCCATGAAAGCCGGCGGTCCGGTCGAGGCCATCGCAGTCTGCAACATCCGCGCACCGGAAATCGCCAGCACGGTCTCGGCTGAAAAAGGACTCAGCATCAAGCGGGTCAGCCTGAAAAGCCGCAATCCGGATACCGGGGTACCGAATACATGGCAGCAAGCCGTGCTGGAAGACTTTGAAACCCGCAAGGCTGCCGGTGAAGCCCCGGATCAGCTGGCTTATGCCGAAGTGGTGGATCAGGAGTTCCGCTTCATGAAAGCGATTCCGACCGAGCGCCTGTGCCTGACCTGTCACGGCACCGGGCTGGCAACGGATATCAGCACTAAAATCAGCGAGCTGTACCCGGAAGACAAAGCCACCGGCTACCAGGAAGGCGATCTGCGCGGTGCTTTCGTGGTGGTTAAAACGTTGGCCGGACAATAATCCGGATACAAACCCTCTGATGAAGGGTGATCAGTCCTTTGCCCCTTGGGTTCATCCTTGGGGGGATCAGTAAAACTTGCGGGTTCTGACCCTGATGACGGTGACAGCCTTCTTTTCAATCAGAACCTGCTCGCTGGCCTGCGTATCACCGTGCACATTGACAATGTAGCGTCCCGGTTTCAGCTGTACACTGATCCGGTGCCCCTTGCCGCTGCTGACCGGCACAAAGCCTTTCTCATCAATGACAGTCCAGTGCACGTTGCCGACCGGACCACCATTTTCTTCCACAATAACCCCTCTTAGCTGCCCGGCCTGAACAGCTTGCAACAGCATCAGGCCCGTCATGCCCAAAGCAAGACAAGCATGTAATTTGATCATTTATTCAGCCCCATAAATTGCCTGCTCAAAACTGCAATCGCCTGATTATTAATCAGATGGATAAGTTTAGTATTCATCAGGGACAAGATGGTTCATATTTTTTATTTATCATTTACACAGTCAATGAGAAGAAAAATTATTCTGTCCCGCAGACAGCGAGCTGGGCTAAACTCTCCCATATCCGGGTGCTTGGGCAGCCCGTTTTCATCAATCGAAAACCAATCGACAAAAACAAACCATGCGCATTGTCACTTTACTGCTGGTCCTGCTGTTGACGGGCTGCACATCACTCAGGGAGCCTGATGCTCCCCGCTTTCCGCACCGTGAACAAACCATAAGCCTGCCCCTGCAGTGGCTTTACACCGGCGATATGGGTGGGCTGCCACTGGTCAATATACGGCTGGGGGAAGCAGAACAGCCCCGCAACACCTGGTGGCTGGTCGATACCGGCTCATCCCACAATGTGGTTTCGCCCCAACTGGTCGAGGAGCTGAAACTGCCCCAACAGTCCTCCAGCAACTTCCTGACCGTCGCCGGGCAACGCTCGGCACCGTATGTGACCCTGCCGCCCCTGCAGCTGGGCGCGCTCACACTGGAAGGGCAAAGTGCCAGTGCAGTGGACATGAGCAAGCTGGGTGTAGCCCAGGGGCTGCCGGTGGAAGGGATTCTGGGCCTGCCGGCCATGCGTCATCTGGCGGTAACCATCGACTATCCGGCCCGCACCCTGACCCTGACCCGGCAGGCACGCCCGGCGGCCTACAACCTGCCGCACACCTGGCTGCCTTTCCGCATCGAAAGCGGGGTGCCGGTAGCACGGCTGGAAACCGCACCGGGGCGCTTCGGGGACTTCATCCTCGATACCGGCAACGCCGCCACGCTGGTGATGTTTCCCAACCACGGTCGCCAGTTCGGGCAGCTGGCTAATGCCAATTACCGCTTCATTGAAGTGGCCGACCTGGGAGGCAGTGTGCTGACCGGCCTGTCCATGCTGCCCTCCCTGCGCATGGGGCAGCTGGAAATCCGCCATATTCCGGTTTACAGCCCGGCCAGCAACAAGGGCTTCGGCCATCTTGCCGGCACCATCGGCAATGCCCTGTTCATCGGTAAGAGTGTGACCTGGGACTTTCCCGGCCAGCAGCTGCTGATCAGCATGGCCGGTGCCGACACCAGCCTGCCGGGCAGCTTCGGCTTCCTGCTCGGGCTGGACAACGCGATCCAGACCGTGATTCCCGACAGCCCCGCCGCCCAGGCCGGTTTCCAGCCTGGTGACCGGATTCTGGCCATTGACGGGGTGGACATGCAGAAAGGCGGGTCACATGCCATCTGGCGTCACCTGCATCATCGCAATGTGGCAGGCTTCACCCTGTCACGCCGGGAGCAGACACTGCGTATCCTGCTGGAGCGCCGGTATTTCCTGCCATTACTTTCCTCCTCCTGAAACGGGTTGCAGCGGCCTGTTGCCTCAAGGAAAACCAGCGGCAGGACCTGAAAGCGGGAAATCCGCTGAGGCCGATGGCAACCTGCTAAAATCAGGGGCTGACAATCATTCAGGGAGGCTGAATCATGGAGTGGTCTGACATCATCAATGACCCGACCTTGCAGAACCTGCCATTCAAGATCGAACTGAACCGCTTCGGCAAGCTGCTAATGAGCCCGGCCTCGAACAGGCATGGCATCGCCCAGAGCGAACTGGCCTACCAGCTACGCCTGAAACACCCGCACGGCAAAGTCATTACCGAATGCTCCATCCAGACACCGGAAGGTACCAAGGTGGCCGATGTCGCCTGGGCTTCGGATGCCTTTATTGATACCTGGGGTACCGTGACCCCCTTTCCGAGGGCACCGGAGCTGTGCATCGAAATTGTCTCGCCCTCCAACTCACGCGAGGAAATGCGCCTCAAGAAGGACCTGTATCTGGAAACCGGTGCACAGGAAGTCTGGGTGGTTTACCTGGATTCCCATATCGATGTTTTCACGGCAGACGGCCTGATGGAAAATACCGAACGCTCTGCAGGTATCCGGGAAGCCCTGTTCAGCTGACCGGAACGGGGCAACTCTCAGCGTCACCGTGATCCGGGGCAGGAATGAGTGTCCGGCTCAGGGACTCGGCGGCAGACGGGTCGGCCTGTTGCATCAGCTTCCTCATCAGTATCAATGACGTGCATTGGTTTGTACATTCCGGGCCGGAAAGCAGTAACAAGACCATGAGCCAACAACCTGCCGGTTTTCTGCTCTCCCGGGCAGGATTTCGGGATATAATCCGGGCTTTAAACCAAGGGACTGTACGCCATGCCCGCCGCACCTGCGCTACTCACCCGCCTGAACCGGCTGCTGCTGCCGGTTTTTCTGCTGCTGTGGCTGTTCTGCCTGCCGCTGGCGGTGGCGGTGTATACCCCCTGGACCTATCAGGCCTACTGCCACTGGAATGCACGTTGCGAGCAGCTCGGCGCTGAAAAAACACGGCAGCACATAACAGAACTGAACCGGTTCTTTCAGCACCGGCTGGCACTGCTGCCTTCCCCGCCCTGGTCAGCCAAGGAGGTGCTGCACATGCAGGAAGTGCGCGGCATGTATGACACGGTCTTCGGCAGTTTCCTGATACTGGGGCTGATACTGGGACTGGATTTTTTCAGGTTGCCGGACGGGCGCAGGCGCTATGGCGGTCATGCGCGCCGTGCGATGTGGCTCAGTGGCGGACTGCTGGTGCTCCTGCTGCTGATTGCCCCCTTTTTCCGTTATTTCTGGCTGGAGGTGTTCCATCCACTGCTGTTCAGCAATGAGCTGTGGCGCACCGATCCGCGTGACATTTCCTGGTACCTGATGCCGCGTGGCTATTTCCTTGCCGTTATTGTCTTCCTGCTGGCCGGCACTTTGCTGCTGACGGCCCTGGTCGGCTGGTGGGGTCGGGGAAAGCCCGTACAGGCATGAGAATTGTTGGGCATTTGCCGCGCTTTTGCGTATGATTGCCTTCTTTATCCGACAGGCATATTCCCCTCACGACCCCCATGGCATTCAACACAACCGAAGAGATCATCCAGGACCTTGCCGCCGGCAAAATGGTTGTCATTGTGGATGATGAAGACCGCGAGAACGAAGGTGATCTGCTCATGATCGCCTCACTGACACGTCCGGAAGACATCAACTTCATGGTCAGGGAGGCCCGTGGGCTGGTCTGCCTGACGCTGACACGCGAGCGCTGCCGCCAGCTTTCGCTGCCCCTGATGGTATCGGCGACCGATGCCTCCCATGGCACCAACTTCACCCTTTCCATCGAGGCGGCTGAAGGTGTCAGCACCGGCATTTCCGCCTATGACCGTGCCCATACCGTGCGTACCGCCGTGGCACCGAACGCCCGGCCCGAAGACCTCACCCAGCCCGGCCACATTTTTCCGGTCATGGCCCAGCCCGGCGGGGTACTGACCCGTGCCGGCCATACCGAGGCTGGCTGTGATCTGGCTCGGCTGGCCGGGTTTGAGCCGGCAGCGACCATTGTGGAAATTCTGAATGAAGACGGCACCATGGCGCGCCGCCCCGATCTGGAGACTTTCGCCCGCCACCACCAGCTCAAGCTCGGCAGCATCGAGGACCTGATCCGCTACCGGCTGGAAAACGAGAAAACCGTGGAGCGCGTGCATGAACGCACGGTCATGACTCCTGCAGGTGCCTTCCGGCTGCTGGCGTATCAGGAACAGGCCCGGCATGAGGTGCACCTGGCCCTGGTCAAAGGCGAAATCAGACCGGGAGACCCGGTGCTGGTGCGTGTGCATCTGGAGCACGAACTGTGCGACCTGCTGTCATTGACAGAAACCGGCTGCGGCTGGCCGCTGCGTGATGTCATGCAGCGCATCGGGACCGAAGGCCGGGGGGTGATCGTGATCCTGCGCCGTCCGGGCCATCCCGGCGATATTCTGAAACAGCTGCAGGCCCTGGATGCCGGTGCTTCTGCACTCCCGGACAACAGCCCCTCCCCGGCGGATGATGCCAAGACCTATGGCATCGGCGCCCAGATCCTTGCCGATGTGGGTGTGCAGCAGATGCGGGTCATGAGTGCGCCAAGGCGCTTTCTGGGCATTGGCGGTTTCGGGCTGGAAATCGTGGAATACGTACAGGACTGAGGAGCAGGCAGCATGCAGGGCATCAAAACCATCGAAGGCAGTTTTACACCATTCAAGGCACGCTATGGCATCGCCGTGGCCCGTTTCAACGGTTTCGTTGTGGAAAGCCTGCTGGCCGGGGCGGTTGACGCCCTGCGCCGCCATGGCGTCGAAGACGTGGATATCGAGATCGTGCGCGTACCGGGGGCTTTTGAACTGCCGCTGGTAGCGCAGTCCATGGCCGTCAACGGGGATTATGACGCCATTATTGCGCTGGGTGCCGTGATCCGGGGCAGTACTGCCCACTTTGACTATGTGGCCGGTGAAGCCGCCAAGGGGCTGGCCAAAGTCAGCCTGGATCATGACATTCCGGTTATTTTCGGGGTGCTGACCACCGATACCATTGAACAGGCGATTGAGCGGGCCGGTACCAAGGCCGGGAACAAGGGCTCGGAAGCCGCACTCGGGGCCATTGAAATGGTCGCCCTGCTGAACCAGTTACGAGGCTGATCCATGCGCAACCGCTCCCCGAATGAACAGCAGCAGTTCATTTCCCGCCGCCGGGTGGCACGCCGACTGGCCATGATCGGTGTTTACCAGTGGCTGGTGACGGCAAACAGCTTTCAGGACATTTACCAGTATTTTCAGCAGGACATCGAACTGGCCGAAGACTTCCGCAAGTGCGACGCCGCCTTTTGTCACCAGCTGATGCGCTGCGGGATCGAGAATGCCGACCTGCCGGGTCTGATCGAACCCTTTCTGGACCGCAAGCTGGCGCATGTGGACATGATCGAACATGCAGTGCTGCGTGTGGCCAGCTGCGAGCTGCTGAATCATCCGGAAACGCCCTACAAGGTAATCGTGAACGAGTACGTGAACCTGAGCAAGAAGTTCGGCGCGGATCAGGCGCACAAATTCATCAACGGGGTGCTGGATAAAATTGCCGCACAGACCCGTCCGCTGGAGTTCAGACCCCGGAATACCGACAGGAACGGGGCACTGTCCTGAAGCAGCCCCGCCCTGCGGCAAAAGTACAGCAATACCCGGTATTTCTGCATACACCCTGAACGGCAAACCTTCTAAACTGGCCCTGTCAGCTCAAATCCGGAGGAACCCATGAGCAAACCCAGCTGCATGCCACCAGACAATAATACCCGCACACCCCGTTTCAAAGCCCCGCCCCTGTCCTGTGATGCCCATTGCCACGTGTTCGGCCCGCATGACACCTTCCCTTATTCCGACAAGGCAACCTACTGGCCACCGGATGCGGACAAGCATGCCCTGAAACGCATTCATGACAAGCTTGGGATTCAGCGTGCAGTGCTGGTTCAGGCCAGTTGCCACGGTATCGACAATCGCGGCATGCTGGACGCCATCAAGTCATCCAACGGTGCCTATCGCGGTGTATGCATCGCCAACGACAGCTTCAGCGAGAATGATTTCCAGGACCTGCATGACGGCGGTGTGCGCGGTGTGCGCTTCAACTTCGTCAAGCATCTGGGCGGAACTCCCGACCTGGAAATGATGAAAACCGTCCTGAACCGGGTCAAACCGCTGGGCTGGCATCTGGTCATCCATGTGAATGCCGAAGACCTGATTGCCTACGAGGATTTCTTCAACGCCATCGACATGGAGATCGTGGTGGATCACATGGCCAGGGTACCGACCGTTGACGGTGTGAGCCAGAAGGCGTACCAGATTCTGCTGGATGTCATGAAGCGTGACAACTGGTGGGTGAAAGTCTGCGGCTCGGAGCGTATTTCCATGGGACCGCCGTTTTATGATGCCGTCCCGTATGCACAGGGCCTGATCGAGATTGCACCCGACCGCATTCTGTGGGGCACCGACTATCCGCATCCGAACATCAAGAAGCACATGCCCAATGATGCCGACCTGCTGGACCTCGTGCCACTGATCGCCCGTGATGAAGCCACCCAGAAGAAGATTATGGTGGATAATCCGGCACGACTGTACGGGTTCTAATCCCGAGACCGGACAGGACACCGACCGGTTTCCGGTATGGTGTCCACTCCCGAGGCCGGCCAGTGGAACGGCAGTCCGCGCCACTGGCTAAACTAAACCTCAGTCACCGAGGTATTCAGCGCCCCCCATATACGGCCTCAGCACCTGCGGAATGCAAATGCGGCCATCGGCCTCCTGATAATTCTCCAGCACCGCCACCATGGCACGGCCAACCGCAAGACCTGAACCATTCAGGGTATGCACCAGCTCGGGCTTGCCGGTTTCCGGGTTGCGGTAACGTGCCAGCATGCGCCGGGCCTGGAAATCACGGGTATTGGAGCAGGAGGAAATCTCGCGGTACTTACCCTGCCCCGGCAGCCAGACTTCAATGTCATAGGTCTTGGCGGCACTGAAGCCGGTATCCCCGGCACACAGCACGATCACCCGGTACGGCAACTCCAGTTTCTGCAGGATGGCCTCTGCATGCCCGGTCATTTCCTCCAACGCGGCCCAGGAATCCTCCGGCTTTTCAATACGCACCATTTCCACCTTGTCAAACTGGTGCTGACGGATCATGCCCCGGGTATCCTTGCCATAGGAACCGGCCTCGGAACGGAAACAGGGTGAGTGGCTGGTGAACCTGAGCGGCAGCTGTTCGGCCTCCAGAATGGTATCGGCCACCAGATTGGTCAGCGGCACTTCCGAGGTCGGAATCAGGTAATAACCCTGCTCGTTATTGAGCCGGAACAGGTCTTCCTCGAACTTGGGCAACTGGCCGGTACCGCGCAGGGTATTGGCGTTCACCATATAGGGCACATAGGTTTCCTGATAGCCATGCTCACGGGTCTGGGTATCAATCATGAACTGTGCCAGCGCCCGGTGCAGGCGTGCCATGGGACCATGCATCACCACAAAGCGTGCTCCGGTAAGGCGACCACCGGCCTCAAAATCCAGCCAGCCGTTAATGGCCCCGAGATCGGTGTGATCTCTGGGCTTAAAATCCAGGCGGGCCGGTTCGCCCCAGCGCCGGACTTCGACATTCTCCGCTTCGGAGGCACCATTCGGCACGGTCTCATCCAGCAGGTTGGGCAACCCCAGTGCAATGGCCTCCATTTCGGCCTGAGTCGCATTCAGCTCCTGCTCGGCGGCCTTGAGCGCCTCACCCAGGCCCTCGACCTCTGCCAGCAGCGGTGCAATATCCCCGCCCCGGGCCTTGGTCTGGCCAATCGACCTGGAACGGGAATTGCGTTCGTTCTGCAAGGTCTGGGTACGGCCCTGAATCGCCTTGCGCCGTGCTTCCAGTGCACGCACAGCCTCTACATCCAGTTTGAAACCCCGGCGCGCCAGCTGTGCGGCCACCTCATCCAGTTCATTTCGCAGTTGCTTCGGGTCAAGCATGTCATGTTTCCCTAATTCCAGAATAACGACTCGGGCCGGCCCTGTGCCGTGCCCGTGCCTGATTCTAGCAAATTGCCCCGGTAATGGGCACGCCCGGACGGTGGCACCGTCGAATCCGGCCAAGTGCTTAAAAACTCGTAAATCACAGCCATATTTATGACAAAGATAAAAAATTTTTAAGATAAATAGGGGCAAATGCACCAACTTTCTACCAAACCCCTCAAAAAACTGTGGTATGGTTGAACCAATCGGGAGATGAGGTGTCGGTAAAGATGTTGCTCAAAAAACGAGCCGTCTTGAAATAAAAGCCCTGCCAGGACGGTGGGGCTTTCTTTATGGGGGTCCCTGATACAAAGCCTGCGGCAGCACGGTTCCCGGTGCGTTGACACCGGATTTGATCCGGGTAACATAATCCTGTTGAGCGAGCCTTGCTGAAGGCTCCATCCGTAACCCAAGGATCACATCTATGGATAAACAGGCACTGCGCGCCACCCTGCTGTCACTGGCTGAAACCGAAATGCAGACACTCCAACAGAATTACCGGGAACACCTGGCGCAGGCCAGGGTCGATGACAGCGACAGTTATGATGAAGACGAACTGTCACACGCAGCAGAAAACGGTGAGCTGGCAGGCCTGCTCGAACAGCCGATACAGGATCAGCAGGAAAAGATCAGACTGCTTCAGGAGATCGACTTTTCAGTAAAAACCCAGGTTGAGGCCGGTGCTGTCGTCCGTTTCAACGACCAGTATTTCATAATCGCCATTGCCACCAACCGCTTCGAGTACCATGGTGACAGCTTCATGGGTATTTCCACCGAAGCCCCGGTCTATACCGAAATCCAGGGTCTGGAAGCCGGTGATACCTTCATATTCAATGACCGGGAAACCGAAATTCAGGCGGTCTACTGAAGCCCGCACGCTGCCGGCCTCCTGTTGTCTCTCCGGCCTCCCGACTCAGAATGCACAGGAAGCAGCCATTCTGCCCGGCCCCCTCCTGATGGGAGGGGTCTCCCGACTTACCGCCCAAAGCGGGTATGATACCCGCCCATCAAGCAGCATGCCGGCCCGACGCGGGGGTATCTCCGCCCCTGCTCCGGTCCGGCAGCTGCCCTGCTGAATCAGCATTGCCCGGATTCACCCATCGAGAAACGCAAGAAGGCAAGGCCGCATGAATCAATGGTTACAATCCTTTCTGGATGACTCGAAAGAACGCCTCACCCCCTACCGGGGCTGGATCGGCGAACTGAAAAACCCGCAGACCCTCAAGGCCGACATCATCGCCGGGCTGACCGTGGCCCTGATTGCCATTCCGCAGGCCATGGCCTATGCCCAGCTGGCCGGCCTGCCGGCCTATATCGGGCTGTATGCCTCCTTCCTGCCCGTCATTATCGCGGCCCTGTTCGGCTCCTCACGCCAGCTCAGCACCGGTGCCACCGCCATGGCCTCACTCATGTCCGCCACCGCCCTGCAGCCTTATGCTGCCGAAGGTGTGGCAGCGATGATCACCTACTCGGCCATGCTGGCCATTATGGTTGGCATGCTGCGGCTTTCGCTCGGCATGCTGCGTCTGGGCATGGTGATGGACTTCCTGTCCCATCCGGTGGTGGTGGGCTTTACCAACGCAGCAGCCCTGATCATCGCCACCTCCCAGATTCCCAAGCTGTTCGGCGTTCCCGTCAAGGTCGATACCTTCGAACATTACCACCAGTACCTGTGGAACCTGCTGCTGGCCCTGCCGAATACCCATCTGGCGACCTTTGCCATGGGGGCATTCTCACTCGGCTCGCTCGTTATCCTCAAGCAGCTCGCACCCCGCCTGCCCGGCGTACTGCTGGTGGTCACGCTCAGCACCCTGCTCTCCTGGGCACTCGGCTATGACCGGCTCGGCGGCAGCGTCATCGGCAGCATTCCCAGAGGACTGCCCGAGTTTCACTTCCCGTCGATCAACCTGAATTTCGGCCAGCTCGGGCCACTGCTCACCTCGGCAGTCATTGTCGGACTGATGGGGCTGGTTGAGGCGGTCTCGATCTCCAAGGCCATTGCAGCCCAGACCCGTCAGCGCTGGTCGGTGAATCAGGAACTGGTGGGACAGGGGCTGGCCAACATCACTGCCGGGCTGTTTCAGGGCTTTGTGGTCTCCGGCTCCTTCTCACGCTCGGCAGTCAACTTCGCTGCCGGAGCCCGTACCGGTTTCGCCTCCATCATCAGCGGCCTGCTGGTCGCCGTCACGCTGCTGTTTCTCACCGAGCTGCTGCACTACCTGCCCCAGGCCACGCTGGGAGCCATTATCATCATGGCGGTTTTCAATCTGTTCAAATTCGCCCCGATTCGACGGGCATGGCTGGTGGAACCGCATGACGGCATTGCCGCCGTGGCAACCTTCACCGCCACCCTGGCCTTTGCCCCGCACCTGGAACAGGGCATCCTGCTGGGTATCCTGCTGTCACTGGGGCTGTTCCTTTACCGCACCATGCGCCCGAACTTCTGTGAACTCGGGCGGCACTCTGACGGCACCATGCGCAATGCAAAAATCTACGACCTGCCGACCAGTGATACCGTCTCGGTATTCCGCTTCAATGGTGATCTGTATTTCGGCAATACCGGCTATCTGGAAGGCAAACTGCTGAATACCATGTCCACCAAGCCCGGACTCAAGGTGGCGGTGCTGGACATGGGAGGAATCGGGCTGGTGGACGCCACCGGGGAGAGCATGCTGGAGCGTCTGGTCGACCAGCTCAGTGCCACCGGGATTGAATTTTATTTCGCCCGCACCAATCAGGATGTTTACCGCTCCTTCCAGCGCTCGGGTCTGGCAGCCCAGATCGGTGAGGACCGTTTCTTCCGGGAACGCAAGTACGCCCTGAATCACGCCAAAGCCATACTGGGGGATGCCATTGATATCGAGCCGCTGCGCATGCCGGTCAGACCGGCTGCCTGAAACCCGGCCCGGCCTGCTGAACTATTGCAGGCCGGGCCGCCAGAACCACCCGCCTCAGCCGTGCCGGGCGGCCTCATGGAAAGCCTGCTGCTCCAGCTGCTCCTGAAAATCCGGATGGGCAATCCCGATCAGCCGGTTGGCCCGTTCACGCAGGCTGCTGCCGCGCAGGGCGGCAATACCGTATTCCGTGACCACATAATCGACCTGGGCGCGTGAAGTGACCACACCGGCACCGGGCTGCAGGCGCGGTGTGATGCGGGACTCCAGATTACCCTGCACACAGACAGCGGATGGCAGGGCGATAATGGAACGTCCCCCTTCAGACAGCTGCGCACCGGTGACAAAATCGACCTGTCCGCCGAACCCCGAATAAATGCGGCTGCCGATTGAATCCGCACACACCTGCCCCCCCAGATCAATCTCGATGGCACTGTTGATGGAAACTGCATTCGGGTTCTTGCGGATCACCGCCGGGTTATTGACATACTCGACATCCAGCAGCGCCACTTCGGTATTGTCATCCACAAAATCATATAGTTCACGCGAGCCCATGACAAAACTGCTGACCAGCTTGCCGGGGTGAATCACCTTACGGCTGTTATCAATCACCCCGGCCTGCAGCAGCGGCAGCACTCCGTTGGAAAACATCTCGGTATGGATACCCAGATGGCGATGATTACCCAGCGAGGCCAGTACCGCATCCGGTATCCCCCCGATCCCGAGCTGCAGGCAGTCACCATCCCGAATCAGTTCCGCCACCTGTGAGCCGATCTGGGCATACAGTCCCGACCCCACGTCCGAAGCATGCCCCGGCAGTTCGCTCTCGATCTCCACCGCATGATCAATCCGGCTCAGGGGAATGGCGGCATCACCATGGATGCGCGGCATGCGGGGGTTGATCTGGGCGATAACAGTCCGGGCCATCTCGGTTGCCGCCAGCGTCGCTTCAACCGAAATGCCAAGCGAACAGTTACCGTGCCGATCCGGTGGCGAGACCTGAATCAGGGCCACATCCACCTTCTGCAGCCCGCGCCGGAACAGCTTGGGAATTTCGGACAGGAAGATCGGCACATAATCGGCCTTGCCCTGATTGACCAGATCGCGGGTATGGGCGCTGACAAAATAGCAGCGGTTGCGCAGGTGCCCGTCAAGCTGTGGCTGGCACAGCACGGCGGCATTTTCCAGGTGCAGCTGCAAAAGCTCGATATTTTTCAGGCTCATCACCCGCTCTGCCAGCGCCTCCAGCAGGCGGTAAGGGGTGGCGGCCATGGAGTGACACCAGATACGGTCTCCTGATTTGATGGTCTGCAGTGCTTCAAAGGCACTGTTATGCATGATGGTCATGGTGCAGCAATCCTTTTTATTAAAATCATCAGATAATCCATAATGGATCAAAAATCCAGTAAGCCCAGCCTAATCCGTGTTGATGAATACCTGATGAAAAATGCCCGGAAACCGGGACAGGATCAGCCTGATACGACGAACGCAACCATTACAAGGCGGCAGGGAAAGCGTTACACTGGGATCATTCACGACCCACCAGACGACGAACCATTCCCATGATCAAAATACTTGCACTCTCTGGCAGCCTGCGGGCCAAATCGTTCAATACCGGGCTGGCTCACAACGCTGCACGACTGGCACCGGATGGCGTAACAGTCACGGTCGCCACCCTGCACGGCATCCCCCTGTACGACGGCGATCTTGAAGCCCGAAGTGGCATTCCCGAGGCTGTTCTGGCCCTGAAGCAACAGATTCTGGCCTGTGACGGCCTGCTGCTGGTGACACCCGAATACAACAACGGCATTCCCGGCGTGATGAAAAACGGTATTGACTGGCTTTCCCGTGCGGACCTGAAAACCGTCTTCCATGATCGACCGGTCGCGGTTATGGGTGCCACACCCGGTGGCTGGGGCACCCTGTCGGCCCAAACGGCCTGGCTGCCCGTCCTGCGCGCACTCGGCACCCGTGCCTACCATGGCCACCGCCTGCTGGTGTCCCATGCACAAACCGTCCTGCCGGGTGACGGCACCCTGGCCGATGAGGGCGTTGAAAACCTGCTGGCAAACCTGCTGCAGGGGTTCGCCACTTTTATCCGTCAGCAAAAAGGAGCAATACCCCCACATGAGCAATGAAACCGAACAGCTGGAACAGCACTGTGATTTTTCACCCGGCTGCCCGTCAGTCGAACTGGTGGTCAGCCCGCGTGACCGGGACCTGGGCGGGTTTTCCGTGCGCCGGGCCCTGCCTTCCGGTCGGCTGCGCAAGGTCGGCCCCTGGGTATTCTTTGATCACTTCGGGCCGGTAACTTTCAACCCCGGCAGCGGCATCAATGTCAGGCCCCACCCGCACATCAATCTGGCCACGGTCAGCTACCTGTTTGAGGGGGAAATCCTGCACCGCGATTCACTCGGCAATGAACTGAGCATCCGGCCCGGTGACATCAACCTGATGGTGGCCGGACGCGGCATCGTGCATTCGGAACGCGAACGTCCGGAAGTTGCAGCCAGCGAACACCGGCTCCACGGCCTGCAGCTGTGGCTGGCGCTGCCGGAAGCGGATGAGGAGATGGAACCCGAATTTCATCACTATCCCGGTGCCGACATTCCCCAGGTGACCATTGACGGCGTACCGGTCCGCCTCATGATGGGCAGTGCCTTCGGCCAGACCTCACCGGTCAGGACTTTCGCAAACACCCTCTATATCGAGGCACGCCTCAAGGCCGGGCAGGCCCTGTTGCTGCCCGAGGCCGAAGAGCGGGCCGTCTATGTACCCACCGGAGCGGTCAGTCTGGGGACAACCCGGATACCGGCCAATACCATGGCGCTGCTGTCCAGGGGGCCGGGCCTGACATTACAGGCGGAATCCGACAGCATCGTGGCCCTGATCGGCGGGGATGCACTGACCCGGCGCTACATGGAATGGAATTTTGTCTCCAGCCGCAAGGCGCGTATCGAGCAGGCCAAGGCTGACTGGGCGGCAGGCCGTTTCCCGAAAGTACCGGGTGATGAGCAGGAGTTCATTCCCCTGCCCAAATGACTGAAGCCAGCCGTATCCCGGCCTACAGCGGCAGCAATGTCTGCCTTCTGGCGGCAGGGATACCGGCACACCGGCTTTCCCGCACAGCCTCGGCAGGCGTCACACCAATATCCCGCAACAGGTGCGGCGGCAGACTGGCCAGTGCCTGCCGCTCGCGCCGCAGGGCCTGGCGCAGGCACCATTCAGCCTGCTGGTGCAGCAGATACTGACGCAACCGAAACAGGTGATCAGAAGCCCCCTGCCACAGGGGAGTGGATTCCGGCAAAGTGCTGACCGGCAGACTGGTATTCATATTCATGACAATACTCATCAATATTTGTGAAGCAAAATTGTTTCGTGTTTAATGAAATTGATCTTACCCGCTTGCCCGCCAATCAGGGAAACGAATAATATTGAAGCCATTTTTCACAAAAATTGATGGGTGAATGATGTCTTTTTCTGCTTTGCGCCATTTTGATCTGGGCACCCTGCGCAGTTTTGTCACCATTGCCGATGCCGGCAGCATGACGCAGGCTGCAACCCGCCTGCACCTGACCCAGTCTGCCATCAGCATGCAGATCAAGCGCCTGGAGCAGGCGCTGGGCCTCAGTGTCTTCGAGCGCTCGCCACAGGGCATGATTCCGACCAGTGCCGGCGAGCAGCTGCTGCATTTTGCACGCCAGATGCTGGCCCTGAATGATGAAGCCTGGGGACGACTCACCGCCCCGGATTTCGAGGGTCAGGTACGGCTCGGGGTACCGATCGACCTGCTGCACCCCCTGATGCCCAAAGTACTGCGCGCCTTCAGCCGTGATTTTCCACGGGTGGAAATCAAGCTGTCCGTGGCCAACACCTATCCGCTCAGGGAGCAGTTTGAGGCCGGGCAGCTCGACGTGGTACTGACAACCGAACTGGAACCACAGAAAGGGGGCAAAGTCATTCGGGTGGTGCCGTTGCTCTGGACGGGTGCTCCACAGGGAAATGCGTGGAAAAAGCAGCCGCTGCCGATCGGGTTTTCCTCACGCTGTGCGTTTCGCAGGCCCGTTATTGAAGCACTGGATCAGGCCGGTATCGACTGGATCGACATTGCCAGGCTGGAAGGCGTTGGTGCCACAGTGGCCATGACAGCCGCAGACCTGTGTGTGAGTGCCGACCTGATGCCGGCATGGCTGTTGGGTAACGAGCTGGAAGTCATCGACTCGGGAGAACGCCTGCCCCCCCTGCCGGAACACTGCATCATCCTGTATTGCGCCGACCACCCCGGCAATCGTCTGGGGCAGATACTGGCGGAATATATTGAGCGGACCTATGCCTGAGGGCTTGTGAAATGCCCCAGACCTTTCTCTAAAAAACCTAATCACTTGATAAATATGAAAATATCATCAGTTTTTTGGTTTAAACCAAAAACTGCTCTTGCAGTCATGACAATAGAACTTCATTACGAGTGGCAGATAAAGGCCAAAGCAGGCCACTTTCACATCATCCACCACACCGACACTCACGGGAACTTCACCGACACTGAAACAGTCCCATGGCTACATTGTCATCAATGTCCCGACTGTTCTCCTTTCTCACACGCCATCCACAAGGAGCATTTCCATGAAGTTGCTGAAAAATATGCTGTTGCTGTTCACTGTGCTGTTACTGACGGCTGCCTGCGCCACGCCGGTGCCTGCCGACAATGCGGTCATCAAGGGCAGTGCCGGCTACCGCGAACGCATGCAACCCCCGCCCGGCTCCACCCTGCATGTCAGCCTCAACGACATTTCGCTGGCCGATGCGCCGTCAGTCACGCTTGTCGAGCAGCGTATTGCCCTGGATGGCCGTTCCGTACCGCTGGACTATGAGCTGAGTGTTGCCAAAGAGCGGCTGCAGGCACGTCGGCGCTATACCGTGCGTGCTGAAATCCGTGCTGCTGACCGGAGTCTGTTATGGGTCACTGATACCATGCACAGCGTCGATCCTGCACAGGTCCGGCAGACACTCGCGCCCATCATCATGGTCAGGGTCGGCAGGCGGGGTAATGATACCGCACCCGGTACCACAGCCGGGCCGGGCCTGACCGGGGCAGAATGGCTTGTGGAAGACCTGAACGGAGCGGGCGTTATCGACAGATCGCCAACCCGCTTCCGCTTCAGTCAGGATGGCAAAGTCAGCGGCAATGCCGGCTGCAACCGGTTTTCCGGCAGCTACAGCACCCGCAACGGCACCCTCACCTTCGGCTCACTGTCTGCCACCGAGCGTGCCTGCATTGCGCCGGCTCTGAATGCGCAGGAAGCCCGGTTTCTTGAGCTGATGCAGGCCGTGGACCGCTACAGCTTCGATGCCACGGGTGCACTGGTCCTGAAAACCCGCGATGGGCGCACCATCACGGCACGCGCAGGCTGAAACACCGGGAATGCCCACGTTTGGCCATGCGGTGGGTGCGGCCTGCTCAACAGGCCAGCCCTACCTTCCGGCGGATGGCATCATAACAGGCATCCGTGCGTTCAAAACGGAGCGCATCCCAACCGGCCTGATGTGCTGCGACAATATTCGGCTGATGATCATCAATGAAAAACAACTCTGCTGCCGACAGCCCGAAACGGGCTTCAAAACGGGCAAAAATCGCGGCATCCGGCTTGATCAGCTTTTCCTCCCCGGAAATCAGCACGCCCCGGAAATACCGGAAAAGCGGCTTTTGACGCAACAGGGCATAAGTCTCCTCCGGCATATTCGACAGGGCATACAACTCCAGACCGGCAGCCGCCATCTGCTCCAGCAGCGCCACACTGCGCGGAATTTCAACCAGTGACGCTTGGGATGCCGCAATGACACGCTGCGTCAGCGCCGGCGACAGGCCATGACGTGTCTGCATGCGCTGCTCAAGGTCAGCCTCATACAGCTCCCCCTTGTCAAACCGCTGCCAGTCCGGATGCCCGAACAGCTCATGGAGGTAACATTCCCGCTGTGCCTCCGTCAGCTCCAGTGAGGCCAGCAAGCCGGCGCAATCCCAGTTCAGCAGTACATTGCCAATATCCCATACCACAATCACGGCCAGCTCCTTTGTTTGCTGATCAAGGCCATTTCCTGAAAATTTCATACCCGCTCCGCCCCGGCCTGCACACGGAACATCCGCCCCTATCCGGCCTTTCCCCCACAAAGGGGATTCGCCGGGCTAACACTTCAACCCGATCACCACATCCATGACATTGGTCCCGGTCGGGCCGGTATGGATCAGGTCAGCGCTGGCTTCCAGAAAATGGCCGGAATCGGCCTGCTGCAGGCTGTCTTCCGCCCGCCCGGCCTCAGCCTCGCCTCTGGCACAGGTGCCACTGTCAACCAGGGCACCGGCATCGGCTGACAAACCATCACTGCCATCGGTACCGGCGGCCAGCAGCAGCAGATCATCCTGCCCCTGCATCGCCACGGCAGCACTGAGGGCAAAATGCTGGTTGCGCCCGCCCCGTCCCGGTTGTGGCGGCAGCCTGACGGTGGTTTCCCCACCCCAGAGCGTCATGCCCGTCTCGCCCTGCTGCAAGGCGGCAACACACTGTCGGGCTTCGGCCCCGGCCTCCCCATTCAGAAAACGGGGATCCATGCGCACCGGATACCCCAGCTGCCGGGCCTGCTGCTGCATCGCTTCCAGTGCCAGTGCATTACTGGCGACAATCTGCCACTGAAATGCTGCTGGCGGCTCCAGCCTTTCAAAAGGCGGCAGACGCTGCTGCCAGACGGTCGGCAGATCAGCCGGCAGATGATCCTGCTCCGGCGGGAACAGCAGACCGGAACCGATACTGGCGGGATGGTCCCCTTCCACATCGGAAATCAGCAGGGCCTGGACCGGCCTGTCACCGACAAACTGCCAGAGTTTGCCACCCTTGATCCGTGACACACGCTGCCGGACCGCATTCATGCTGCCGATGGCATAGCCGGCACCCAGCATGAAGCGGGTCAGCTGGCGCAGTTCCTCCAGGGTCCAGCCGTCAGCCAGCACCTCGCACAGACTGGAAGCCCCGCCCGAAATCAGAAACAGCACCGGCTCCCCGGCAGGCAGTTGCTGCAGGTAAGTGATCAGGCGCTGGCCAGCCGCAAGGGAGGAATCATCCGGCACCGGGTGGGCCGCCTCAATCAGGCTGTACCCCGACTCAGGACGCAGAGCAGTGGAAAAATGGCCGGTCTTGGTGATCAGCAAGGTGCTGTGGACAGTCTCCCCAAGGTGGCGCTCCGCACCCAGGAACATGGCCTCCGCCGCCTTGCCGATGGCAACGACATGGGTAGCTGAGGTGGCTCCCTGTGCCGACAGGGCGCGGTAAACGGCCTGATCCCCCCTGACGGCATCCAGGCCGGCGGCATAAATCGCCAGCAGGTGTTCGCGTTGTGTTTCCATCAGCATGGTTTCTTACCCCTCTAACTTTTAACTTTCATGGCCCCATGGCCCTGCTGTCGGCGGCATTCTGCATACTACCGCCGGCAGACAGCGGATGCACGCCGGACCTGTACCGGTCCCCCTTGCTGAAAACCGGAGTTTGAAGTGGCAAAAAATTGTGTTATGTTGCCATGTATAACCATAGGGATGACAGGAGAGTGCTGCCCAGCAGCCGCCGAAGGCGCATTACGCCCGTAAACGCTCAGGCAAAAGGACTGTCATGACTGTTAACTCTGGAGAGTGGTGCCAGGCACCCACCGAAGGGCAGTAACCGGATTCTGCAGTCTGCATCCGGGAATCTCTCAGGTAAAATGGACAGAGGGGCGGCAGGGAAAGCAACCCGCCGCCCCTTTTTTTATTTCCGGAGAGAGACATGCAACAGACAGCCCTTTACCAGCGCCACCTGCAGGCCGGTGCCAAAATGGTCGATTTCGCCGGCTGGGAGATGCCGATCCACTACGGCTCCCAGCTCAATGAACACAAACAGGTTCGCTCCGATGCCGGCCTGTTTGATGTCTCGCACATGGTTATCGTCGATATTCACGGCCCCGGTGCCAAAGCCTGGCTGCAGAAACTGCTGGCCAATGATATCGCCCGCCTCACCACGCCCGGCAAGGCCCTGTACGGCTGCATGCTCAACCCTGACGGTGGCGTGATTGATGACCTGATCGTCTACTACCGCACTGACACCTTCTACCGCATGGTGGTGAATGCCGCCACCCGCCAGCAGGATATGGACTGGATGCAGCAGCAGGCCGCCGGTTTTGATCTGACCCTGACCGAACGCAGCGACCTTTCCATGCTCGCGGTGCAGGGGCCGAATGCCCGCACCAAAGCACTGTCCATCCTGCCACCGGATCAGGCCGCCAAAGCCGCCGACCTCAAGCCCTTTTTCGGGGTCGAGATCGGTGAGGGGTTTATCGCCAGCACCGGCTATACCGGTGAGGACGGCTTTGAAATCATGCTGCCCCATGCGGAAGCACAACAGGCCTGGGATGCACTGCTGGCTGCCGGGGTGGCTCCGGTCGGGCTTGGGGCACGCGATACCCTGCGCCTGGAAGCGGGCATGAACCTGTATGGCAATGACATGGACCAGACCACCTCACCGCTGATATCCGGCCTGGGCTGGACCATTGCCCTGGAGCCTGAGGACCGGGATTTCATCGGGCGCAGCGCGCTGGAGGCGGAAAAAGCCGCCGGGGTGAAACAGCGTCTGGCCGGGCTGGTGCTGGAAGGCAAAGGGGTGCTGCGCAGCCACATGCGCGTGATCTGCAGCAATGGTGAAGGTGAAACCACCTCCGGTACCTTCTCCCCCACGCTGGGCAAGGCGATTGCACTGGCGCGGATTCCGGTTGCATCCGGTGATGGTTGTGAAGTGGATATTCGCGGTAAACTGGTGCCCGCCCGGATTGTACGTCCCTGTTTTGTCAGGCATGGCAAGTCAGTCGTGGCATCTTGAAACGAATTCAGTGTCCCGGCACCTTGCCGGGGCATGCCCCAATTGCCCAATTTTCAGGAGCTTTTAACAATGAGCATGATTCCCAAGGATTTGAAATACACCGCCTCTCATGAATGGGTGCGCGACAACGATGACGGTACCGTGACCATCGGTATCACCGACCACGCCCAGGAGCTGCTGGGTGATCTGGTCCATCTGGAACTGCCGGAGGCGGACAGCGAATACGGACTGGAGGATGCCATTGCCGTGGCTGAATCGGTCAAGGCCGCCTCCGACATCTATGCACCGGTCTCCGGTACCGTGGTCGAGGTCAATGAAGCGGTGCTGGATGCGCCCGAGCTGGTCAATACCGATGCCTATGGCGAGGGCTGGCTGTTCACGATCCGTCTGGATGATGCCGACGAGCTGCAGGAGCTGATGGATGCCACGGCCTACCGCAGCATGCTGGAGGAGGAGTCCGGCGAAGACGGTGACGGGGATGACGACGACGACTTCGACGATAACGATGAAGACGACGACGATTACGCCGATGACGATGATCATGACGGGGACAAAAGGAAGTAATTCATGACCGACCTTCACGCCCTGGAAGCACACGACCGTTTCATCCGCCGCCATAATGGCCCGGATGAGGCTGAAACTGCCGCCATGCTCGCCGAACTCGGGCTGGAATCCATGGAACAGCTGGTGGAACAGACCGTACCCAAGGCCATCCGCCTCGGTGCCCCGCTGGCGCTGGATGCCAGCCGCAACGAGCAGGAAGTGCTGGAAACCCTGCAGCAGCTGGCCGGCCAGAACCGCATCAACCGCTCCTTCATCGGACTGGGCTATTACGATACGGTGGTGCCGCCGGTGATCCTGCGCAATGTGCTGGAAAATCCGGGCTGGTATACCGCCTACACACCGTACCAGCCGGAAATTTCCCAGGGGCGTCTGGAAGGTCTGCTGAATTTCCAGCAGATGGTCATGGACCTGAGTGGCATGGAAATTGCCAATGCCTCCCTGCTGGATGAGGCAACCGCGGCGGCAGAGGCCATGGCCCTGTGCCGCCGTTCCAACCGCAAGGTCAAGGCTGACCGTTTCTTTGTTGCGGATGACGTGCTGCCCCAGACCCTGGATGTGCTGCGCACCCGCGCCTATTATTTCGACATTGAGCTGGTGGTCGGCGATCCGGCAACCGATCTGGCCGGGCAGGAGGTGTTCGGGGTGCTGCTGCAGTATCCCGGTGCCGATGGCGGCCTTCCCGACCTCAAGGCCCTGATCGGGCAGGCCCATGCACAGAATGCCCTGGTGTGTGTGGCTGCCGACCTCATGAGTCTGGTGCTGCTGACCCCGCCGGGTGAGCTGGGGGCCGATGTGGTGGTCGGTTCCACCCAGCGCTTTGGCGTACCCATGGGCTACGGCGGACCGCATGCGGCCTGTTTCGCCACCCGCGATGCCTACAAGCGCACCATGCCCGGACGGGTGATCGGGGTTTCGGTCGATGCCCGTGGCAAACGCGCCTACCGCATGGCGATGCAGACTCGTGAGCAGCATATCCGGCGCGAAAAGGCCACCTCCAATATCTGTACCGCCCAGGCGCTGCTGGCCAATATGGCCGGCTTCTATGCCGTATACCACGGACCGGAAGGGCTGACCACCATTGCTGCCCGCATTGAACGCCTGACATCCATTCTGGCGCTGGGCCTGACGCAGAAAGGGCTGCAGCTGACGCATGACAGCTGGTTTGACACCCTGACCGTGCAGGTCGGGGAGCAGCAGTCGGCGTTGTATCAGCGGGCGCTGGATGCCGGCCTGAATCTGCGCCGGGTCGGGGAGGACGCACTGGGCATCAGTCTGGATGAGCGCAAGGGCCGTGCCGATGTGGCTGCCCTGTTTGATGCGCTGCTGGGGCCGGATCACGGGCTGCAGGTGGAAGCCCTGGACAGCGAGGTGCAGACCCGCCGGTTCAGCGGCATTCCCGACACGCTGCAGCGCCGCTCCCCGTTCCTGACCCACGAGGTTTTCAACCGCTACCACTCCGAAACCGAAATGCTGCGTTACCTCAAGCAGCTGGAAAACCGCGATTACTCACTGGTGCACGGCATGATTCCGCTGGGTTCCTGCACCATGAAGCTCAACGCCGGCAGCGAGATGCTGCCCGTCACCTGGCCGGCTTTTGCCGATATTCACCCCATGGCCCCGGATGCCCAGACGGCGGGTTATCGGCAGATGATTGATGAGCTGGCGGCGGCACTGGCGGAAATCACCGGCTATGATGCCATTTCCATGCAGCCCAATTCCGGTGCCCAGGGGGAATACGCCGGGCTGGTGGCCATCCGGCGCTATCAGCGCAGTCAGGGTCAGGAACAGCGCAATGTCTGCCTGATCCCCAGTTCTGCGCATGGCACCAATCCGGCTTCCGCTGCCATGGCCGGGCTGCAGATCGTGATTGTCGAGTGTGACGAAAACGGCAATGTGGATGTGGACGACCTGCGTACCAAGGCAAAGCAGCATGCCGACAAACTGTCCTGCATCATGATCACCTACCCTTCAACCCATGGCGTGTTCGAAGAGGCCATTGTCGACATCTGTGCCATTGTGCACGAGCATGGCGGGCAGGTTTACATGGACGGTGCCAACATGAATGCCCAGGTCGGCCTGTCCAAACCGGGGAAATTCGGCTCCGATGTCTCGCACCTCAACCTGCACAAGACCTTCTGCATCCCGCACGGCGGCGGTGGGCCGGGCATGGGGCCGATCGGCGTCCGTTCGCATCTGGCCCCGTTCCTGTCCGGTCATGTCTGGCGCAGTGATGCCGACAGCCCGGACGGTGCCGGTGCGGTTGCCGCCGCCCCGTTCGGCAGCGCCTCCATCCTGCCGATCTCCTGGGTCTACCTGCAGCTGATGGGGGCGGAAGGTCTCAGGCAGGCGACCGAAATGGCAATCCTGAATGCCAATTACATTGCCAAACGGCTGGACGGGCATTACCCGATCCTGTTCCGGGGCAGCCGGGGCCGGGTTGCACATGAGTGCATTATCGACATCCGCCCGCTCAAGGCCGCCTCCGGCATCGGCGATGAGGATATTGCCAAGCGCCTGATGGATTACGGTTTCCATGCACCCACCATGTCTTTCCCGGTGGCCGGTACCCTGATGATCGAGCCGACCGAATCGGAGTCGAAAGCCGAGCTGGACCGCTTCTGTGATGCCATGATTGCCATTCGTGCAGAAATCCGCCGGGTGCAGGATGGTGAATGGCCGCAGGCCGATAACCCGCTGGTGCGTGCGCCGCATACGCTGGAAGACCTGCTGGACTGGGACCGGCCTTATGAGGCGCGTCTGGCGATACTGCCCGGCAACGCTCCCGCCAATGCCAAATTCTGGCCGACCGTGAACCGGGTGGACAATGTTTACGGTGACCGCCATCTGGTGTGCACCTGCCCGCCGATTGACAGTTATCGCTGATTGCCATCCACAATCCCCGGCTGATGCAGGCCGGGGAGCTGCCCTGCCCCCCAGGCTGCTTGAGTATCTGATCAGGAGAGGCCATACCATCAGTGGCCACGGCGACCTGAGCCTGGCCTTGTGATACTCGCCCTGCCCAGAAACCCCTTTGTGCCGGAGTCCGGATTGCCATGTCAGCCAGCCCTGCCCGCCCCACCCGTCCACCCGTCGTCCAATCCCGTGCAACCGGACCCGGACGGCCACAGACAGACCGTTCCTGGCCCCGGCGCATTCTGCTGGCGGTTGCAGCCCGCTCACCCCAGATCGTGACGGAAACCCTGTATGCGCTGGTACACGAAAAGCCGGGCTGGCTGGCAACGGAAATTCATATTATCACCACCGGACAGGGCAAGGCCGGTGTGGAGCAGTTGCTGGATCAGGATGACGGCGGACAGGGCTGGCTGGCACGTCTGTGCCATGATTACCGGCTGCCCCTGCCGGACTTCGGGCCGACACACCTGCACCTGATCACGGATGCAGACGGACATGAGCTGGATGACATCCGCACGCGGGAGGACAATACCCACGCCGCCGATTTCATCAGTCAGGTGGTGCGCCGCCTGACGGCGCTTCCGGAGAGTCAGCTGGTGGTATCGCTGTCGGGGGGACGCCGGACCATGACGTTTTATGTCGGTTATGCGCTGTCGCTGTTCGGACGCCCGCAGGACCGGCTGACGCATGTGCTGGTGGATGATGCCTACTTTTTCCTGCCGGATTTTTTCTATCCACCACCGCAGGCTCACCAGCTGCTGGGGCAGGATGGTCGCCTTTTTGATGCCTCGCGTGTTGCGGTGACGCTGGCGGATATTCCGTTTGTGCGTCTGCGCGACGGCCTGCCACAGGCGCTGCTGGAAGGCAACAGCAGTTTCAGTGCCAGTGTCGCAGCAGCCCAGCACCGGCTTGATGCTCCCGTGGTGGTGTTCCGGCCCGACCGGCATGAGCTGGTGTGTGGTGAGACATTCATCCCCATGCCGCCGGTCATACTGGCTTTTTATGTCTGGATGCTGCAACGCCGTCAGCAGCAGCGCCCGCCCCTGCACTGGACCGATCAGGAAGACCCGTCACTGGCCGGGCAGTTTCTGCAGGTCTATCGTGACCTGTTCGGGACTGGTGGCAGTTTCCCTGTTGTCGCCAAGGCACTGCAGCGCGGGATGGAAAAAAGCTGGTTTGAGGAACGCAAATCCCAGGTGAACAAGACCCTGAAGCAAACGCTGGGACCGGGGTCAGCCACCCCGTATCTGTTACATGCCCACGGTCAGCGGCCCGTCACGCGCTGCGGTCTGAGCCTGAAACCTGAACAGATCCACATTGAAGCCTGAACTTCCCCCCAGGCAGGCGTTGTTGCATAAATAAAATCACAGTTAAACGCAGGCATCACTGCTGAACTTCAATGACAGATTGCCTTAATCCCTTCTAAAACAGGGCAATGATTCAAACTGAATGTAAAGGTGATTTTGGTTCCATCCACAAGTCTTAATCCCTTCTAAAACAGGGCAATGATTCAAACCTACGCACCGGCAGAAATCTCAGCGACTGGATGTCTTAATCCCTTCTAAAACAGGGCAATGATTCAAACGGACAATGGATACCACGTTATTTAATCATTAACGTCTTAATCCCTTCTAAAACAGGGCAATGATTCAAACCTACGCACCGGCAGAAATCTCAGCGACTGGATGTCTTAATCCCTTCTAAAACAGGGCAATGATTCAAACC
>Ga0116152_10000234_pt1 | contig 44944 bp, 41 predicted proteins | sample AD_UKC119_MetaG_FD_89894 | JGI IMG/M metagenome (GOLD analysis project Ga0116152, IMG submission 89894) | Active sludge microbial communities of municipal wastewater-treating anaerobic digesters from Hong Kong - AD_UKC119_MetaG | ecosystem: Engineered > Bioreactor > Anaerobic > Digestate... | reverse complement strand
GGGTTTTCTTGCCTTGCGGCGCCCGGCGCGCTATGTCCCGGCGCAGCCATCCGCGAGCGGAGGACCCGATGCGCGACCTCAAACTGCCCGACCAGCGCCACCCCGAGAAAGCGCATCGCCCGGACCAGGCGCAGCCCAAGAAACCGGCGTGGATTCGCGTCAAGGCGCCGGGTGGCCCGGGTTACAACGAAACCCGCCGCATCATGCGCGACAACAAGCTGGCCACGGTCTGCGAGGAGGCCGGCTGCCCGAACGTCGGCGAATGCTGGTCGCAGGGCCACGCGACGATGATGATCATGGGCGAGATCTGCACCCGGGGCTGCACCTTCTGCAACGTGGCGACCGGCAAGCCCGAGGCGCTGGACGCCTTCGAACCGGGGCGCGTCGCCCATGCGGTGGCGACGCTGGGCCTGAAGCATGTGGTCATCACCTCGGTCGATCGCGATGATGTGGCCGACGGCGGGGCCGAGCATTTCGCCCAGACGATCCGCGCCGTGCGCCACCGCGCGCCCGAAACCACGATCGAGATCCTGACGCCCGATTTCCTGCGGTGCGGCCCCGAGGCGCTGGAAGTTGTCGTCGCCGCGCGTCCCGATGTGTTCAACCACAACCTGGAAACCGTCCCTGGCCTTTACCCGACGGTGCGCCCCGGTGCGCGGTATTTCCATTCGCTCCGGCTGTTGCAGCGGGTCAAGCAACTGGACCCGATGATCTTCACCAAATCGGGCATCATGGTCGGGCTGGGCGAGGACCGGCAGGGCGTCACGCAGGTGATGGATGACATGCGCAGCGCCGATGTCGATTTCCTGACGATCGGGCAGTATCTGCAACCGACGCCCAAGCATCACGCGGTCGAACGCTTCGTCCCGCCCGAGGAATTCTCCGCCTACGAAAAGACCGCTTATGGCAAGGGGTTTCTGATGGTGTCCGCGACGCCGCTGACCCGCTCCAGTTATCACGCCGGCGACGATTTTGCGCGGCTGCGGGCGGCGCGGAAGGCGAAACTGGGCGCAAGCTGAGGGAACCGCGACCGGCGAAACGCGCGCGGCCCGGGCCATGGCCAATGGCGGCGCGGACCGTCGGGCCGCCGCGCGATCAATAGATATAGCGGATCTGATCGGCCCAGTAGCGTTCCATCCGTTTCAGCGCGCCGTTGATGGTGTCAAGCTCGCCCGCGGCCACGACCCGCTTGCCGATCAACCCGTCGGCATGGCGCGCAAAGAGATCCGCGACAACCGACCGCACCTCGTGCCCGCGCGGGGTCAGGCTGACGCGCACCGACCGTCGGTCGATCTCGCATCGGGCATGATGCATGTAGCCGTTTTCGACCAGCTTCTTCAGATTGTAACTGACGTTCGAGCCCTGGTAATATCCGCGCGTCTTCAACTCGCCCGCGGTCACCTCGTTGTCGGCAATGTTGAACAGCAGCAGCGCTTGCACCGCGTTGATGTCCAGGATGCCCAATCGTTCGAACTCGTCCTTGATGACATCGAGCAGCAGCCGGTGCAGCCGCTCGACCAATGCGAGGCTGTCGAGATAGCCGGACAACAGACCGCCCGGCGGCCCCTCGTCATGCCCGGGGGGCGTGGCGGGTTTGACGTGGCTGTGAAAACTCATGCGCGGCTCCACCAATGAGGGTTCGGTCGCCATTCTTGTCCACAAATTGCAAATAGCCGGTTAAGCGCAACACCGTTTGCGCTATCGCCCAAAGATCCGCTCCGGTTCGGAAAAATCACAAGAATGTCAGTCGGTTGAAACCTGATTGACGGATTTCGGGGGCGCGGGCAACGCTGGCGCGTTCATCAAAGGAGTTGCCATGAACACTGTGTTTCGGGCCGCGCTTGCCGCGGTCTTCACCCTCGCCCTGCCCGCAGTCGCCTCGGCAGCCTGCCCCAGCTACGCGGTCAGCGGCGCGCCGTTGGCCTATGACGCCGAACAGGTCTGGACCGCGCAATCGACCCAGGTCGTCGCCGGCGGCGACATCGACCTTGGCCAGTGCGGCGACATGCCGGGCAACGGCTATGTCGTCGAGAACCCCGACTTCACCTTGCAATACGACGATCTCGGCATGGGCCGCGCGCTGGAACTGCGCGTGAGCGGCAGCTGCGATACGGTGCTGCTGGTGAACAGCGCCTCGGGCGAATGGCTGTTCAACGACGACACCAACGGGTCGGATCCCGCGATCCGCATCCCGGCGGCGCCTTCGGGCCAATACGACATCTGGGTCGGCACCTTCGGCCCGGAAACCTGCGACGCGCAACTGAGCGTCGAATCCTTCTGAAACCGCCCGCCGTCCCCGCCCACCGCGGGGACGGCCCCTTTCGATTGAACCCTTTGAACGGCGCGCGCGACCCATGGCGAACCGGGTCCGCAAGCGGCCCCGGCGCCCGCCTTGACCCTTGACTGAAACCCCGAACGGTTCCACCCTGCGCCCATACCCGCCTCTATTTCAGGAGTTGTCCATGTCCTTGATGCCAAGTATTTCCCATGGTCTTCGTCTGGCCGCCGCTGGCGCGGCCCTGTGCCTTTCGCTGGCCGGCGCCGCTTCGGCGCAACAATGCCCGAACTGGCAACTCAACGGCGTTCCGATCACGACCGATGCCGAAACCGCCTGGGTGCCCCAGCAATTCCAGATCTATGCCGGCGGCGGGCTGGACCTGAGCCAATGCACCACCCTGCCCGGTGTGCAGGGCTACGGCCGCGTCACGCCGCAACCCAGCTTCACCATCAATTACGATGCGCGCAACCTTGGCCGGGACCTGGAATTCCGGGTGCAATCGGACTGCGACACGACGATGCTGATCAACGATTCGTCGGGGCAGTGGATGTATCAAGACGACTCGGATGGCACCTTGCAGCCGCGCGTTCGCCTGCCGAACGCCCCCACCGGGCGCTATGACATCTGGGTCGGCACCTTCGGCTCGAACGCCTGCCAGGCCACCCTGGTGGCCGAGACCTTCCCGCCGTCGGGCGGTGGCCAGACGCAGCCGCAGCCGTCGGCCTGCCCCGAATGGTCGTTGGGTGGCGCCGAGGTGCATCTGAGCGCCGGCGGCAACGAGACCCGCCCGGTGATCGCCGGCGGCCAGGTCAGCCTGTTCCAGAACCAGTGCAACGTCCCGGGCCACGGCTATGTCGCGCAGGCGCCCGACTTCTCGCTGTATTACGACCCGCAAGGCCAGCAGAATGTCACGCTGAACATCAGCGTTCAGGGCCAGTGCGACACGGTGCTTCTGGTCAACGACCCGACCACCGCCTGGCAATTCAACGACGACACCAACGATTTGCAGCCGGCCCTGTCGATCCCCGACGCCCCCGCCGGTCGCTATGACATCTGGGTCGGCACGTTCAGCTCTTCCACCTGCCAGTCGTCGATCAGCATCTCGGCCGCCGCGCCGATGCCGCAGGCCCCCGCGGGCAAGTAACCCGCCCGAGACGGCGACAACAAAAGGCCGGGTCACGCGACCCGGCCTTCTTGCTGCGTGGCGCGGCGATCAGCGTTCGAGCCGCGCCGCGGCGTGGCGCGCGATCTCGGTCATGAGCGCGTCATAGGCCGACGGCCCCAGCGCGGCCTGCCCCCCCGCCGCGTCGTGCCGTCCGATCCGCGCCGTGACCCATTGATAGAGATCGTGGTCGTTCTCGCCCAGGATCGCTTCGAACGTGTCCAGCGCGCTGTCGTCCAGCCGCGCCAGCCAATCGTCGGCAAAGGGTCCCAGGATCAGGTCCATCTCCTTGATCCCGCGCCGCCAGGACCGCATTCTCAGCCGCTTGAGCCGGTTCTCGTCACTCACGTCGCACCTCGGGGGCCAGGGCGGTCTGCAACCGCAGGGTCTTTTCCAGTCGTCCCAGCTTTTCCCCCATGCGCAGCAATTCGCCGCGCAGGGCGCGCAGGTCCGACAGCGCCTGTTTCAGCGCCGGGTCCGGTTGCGGCGTGTCGGCGCCGGGCGGCGAGACATCGTCGCCCTCGCCGGTCAGCAGCCAACGCAGCGACACGCCGAGAAGCGCCGCCAGCATCTGCAAACGGTTGGCGCGCGGCTCGCTCAGGTCGTTCTCCCAATCGCGCAGCGTCTTGGCGCGCACGCCCAGGCGTTGCGCCAGTTCGTTCTGTGTCAGCCCGCCCGCGTCGCGAGCCGCCGCCAGCCGGTCGCCCAGCGTGGCCTGATCGTCGGAGTACCAGGAATCCGTCATTCGTCCCTCCTTGGTTTTCGGTGCGATACGGCGCGCGTGCCGCGCCTGCTTTCGCCCTTGAACGGGATCGGGGCGCATCCTAAGAGATGGGCCCGGAAAACACAAACCGGAGGCCCCGATGCCGTTCCTTTCCGATACCATCCTGCGCGTGAAACCCTCGGCCACCATCGCCGTCACCAACATGGCCGCCGAGATGAAGGCCGCCGGCAAGGACGTCATCGGCCTGGGCGCGGGCGAACCCGATTTCGACACGCCGCAGAACATCAAGGACGCCGCCAAGGCCGCGATCGACGCCGGCCGCACGAAATACACCGCCGTGGATGGCATTCCGGAGCTGAAACAGGCGATTTGCGCCAAATTCCTGCGCGAGAACGGCCTGACCTACACCCCACAGCAGGTCAGCGTCGGCACTGGCGGCAAGCAGATCCTCTACAACGCGCTGATGGCCACGCTGAACCCCGGCGACGAGGTCATCATCCCCGCGCCCTACTGGGTCAGCTACCCCGACATGGTGCTGCTCGCCGGCGGCACCCCCGTCCCGGTCGAGGCCAGCCTGGACACCGACTTCAAGATCACCGCCGAACAACTGGAAGCGGCGATCACCCCAAAGACCAAATGGTTCATCTTCAACTCGCCGTCGAACCCCACCGGCGCGGGCTACGCTTTGACCGAGTTGAAGGCGCTGACCGATGTGCTGATGCGCCACCCGCATGTCTGGGTGATGTCCGACGACATGTATGAGCACCTGGTGTTCGACGATTTCACCTTCGTGACGCCGGCCCAGGTGGAACCCGGCCTCTACGACCGCACCCTCACCTGCAACGGCGTGTCGAAAGCCTATGCCATGACCGGCTGGCGCATCGGCTACGCGGCGGGCCCCGTCGCTCTCATCAAGGCGATGGCGACGATCCAGTCGCAATCGACCTCGAACCCCTCGTCGGTGTCGCAATACGCCGCGCTCGAGGCCCTCAACGGCCCGCAAGAGTTCCTCGGCCCGTTCCGCGAGGCCTTCCAGCGCCGCCGCAACCTGGTGGTGGACATGCTGAACGAAGCGCCCGGCATCACCTGCCCCAAACCCGAAGGCGCCTTCTATGTCTATCCCGACATCTCGGGCTGCATCGGCAAGACCTCGGCCGGCGGCACGCGGATAGAGAATGACGAAGTCTTCGCCAAGGCGCTGCTGGCGGAAACCGGCGTCGCGGTGGTGTTCGGCGCGGCCTTCGGCCTCAGCCCGAACTTCCGCGTGAGCTACGCCACCTCGGACGCCGCCCTGACCGAGGCCTGCACCCGCATCCAGACCTTCTGCAAGGGCCTCGCCTGACCGCACGCCGGGCAACCTGCAACACCTCCCCATGACGGGGGCGGCGACGGGGGCGGCGGCGCCAAAAACCAAGGGCGCCGCCGCCCCCCATCTTTGTGCCGGAAATATCCCGGGGGGTCCGGGGGGCAGCGCCCCCCGGCGGGTCGCCCGAGGGCTGGAGGCTGGAAGCCTCCCGGCCGAGGGCGAAACACCCCCCCGATCCGACAAAACGCGCGCCCCGCGTCAATCCGGTGCCGCGCCCGGGCCAGACAGCGCCTCGGCCAGGTGGTCGAACACCAGCCGGATGCGGCGCGAGCGGTGCAGGTCGCGGTGCGTCGTCAGCCACAACGCCACCGGCACGCCGGCGAACCCGGGCACGATGCGCGCGACATCGGGCGTCATGCGGGCGATGCGCTCGAACATCAGCCCGATGCCCAGGCCACGCCGGACCATCTCCCATCCCGCGACCGAACTGTCCGAGGTCAGCGGAATATCCGCCGCCGTCACCGGCAGCCCGTGGCCCTGCAACAAGGGCGCCATGCGATCGGGATCGATCAGGCCGACAAAGGGCAGGCCGCGCAGCGCCGCCACATCCGCGGGCAGGCCGTGCCGCGCCAGAAAGGACGGCGCGGCATAAAGATACGCGCGCCCCGCGTCGATCCGACGCGCCACCAGATCGGGTTCGCGCGGCCGGACATGACGCAGCGCGATATCCGCCTCGCGCCGCAGCAGGTCGCTCAGCGCGTTGGTCACCACCAGCCGCAGATGGATCTCCGGCTGGCGCCGCCGCAGCCCGTCCACGATTTCGGGCAGCACATAGGCCGCCATCGCATCGCTGGCCGACAGGCTGACAGAGCCCGCCACATCCTCGGCCTGCCCGGCCGCGACCAGCGCAACCCGCGCCGCCGCGTCGGCCATCGCCCGCACATGCGCCCGCAGATCCGCCCCTGCCGGCGTCAGCACCACCCCGCGGCCGATCCGTTCGAACAGTGCGACGCCCAGCGACCGCTCCAGCGCCGCGATCTGCCGCCCCAGTGTCGGCTGGGCCAGACCCAGCGCCCGCGCCGCGGCGGAATAGCTGCCCTCCTCGGCCGCCGCCAGAAAGGCGCGGGCCTGGTTCCAGTCAAAGGCGATGGCGGACCAATTCATGCAAACCTGCATAGCATCCATGCCAATCCATGCAATTCTCTTTTGATCCGGCGCAGGCTATAGCCCCGTCTCACCCAACGGAGACCCGCCATGACCGACGCTGCTTTCTGGGATCGTGTCGCCCGCGCCTACGCGGCCCGACCCGTCGCCAACCCGGACGCCTGGGAAACCACGCTGACCCGCACCCGCGCCCATCTGCGCCCTGGCGACCGGGTGCTCGAGGTCGGTTGCGGAACCGCCTCGACCGCGATCCGGCTGGCGCCCCATGTCGCCGCGATCACCGCCTCGGACATCGCCGCCGGGATGGTGACCATCGGCCGCGAGAAACTGGCCGCCGCGGGCATCGGCAACGTGACCTGCGTGCAGGGCGCGCTGGGCGACGCGGCGCTGGGCCCGGGCCCCTATGACGCGGTGCTGGCCTTCAACCTGCTGCACCTGACCCGCGATCCCGGGGCCGAGGCAGCCCACGCCCACGCGCTGTTGAAGCCGGGCGGCCTGTTCATCACGAAAACCGCCTGCCTGAGCGGGCGCTACCGGCTGTTGCAGCCGGTGATCGCGGCGATGCGGCTGATCGGCCGCGCGCCCTGGGTCAATTTCCTGTCCATCGAACGGCTTGAGCGGCAGATCGCGGACGCCGGGTTCCAGATCGTCGAGACCGGCAACTATCCCGCCGCGCCGCCCGCCCGGTTCATCGTCGCGCGCAAGGGCTGACGCTGGACAATCGCCCGACCCGGCCCTAGCCTCGGCGCCTCGCACCAACAGGCGGCCGCAAGGAGCGCAGCACGGCCATGGACGAACCGTTGATCCGCACGGCCGAGGTATCCGCCACCGACCCCGACGCGGCGGCGGCGCTGGCGGCGGCGCTGGGGCCCGGCCCCTTTGCGCTGGTGGTGATCTTCGCCTCGCCCCGGGTGCCCGATCTGGCGGCGCTGGTGCGCGCGCTCACGGACAGGCTGGCGCCGATCCCGGTGATCGGCTGCACCACCGCCGGCGAGATCGGTGCGCAAGGCTATGCCGAGGGGCTGATTGTCGCCACGGCCCTGCCCGCGCAACACTTCCGCGCCGAGATCCTGACGATCCCCGATCTGGGTGGGTTCGACACGCAGGCCGTGATTGGCGACCTGATCCGCGCCCGCACCACGCTGGCCCGCCTCGTGCCGCGCTGGGACCATGATTTCGTGTTCCTGCTGGTGGACGGGCTCAGCGCGCGCGAGGACGCGCTGGCCTCGACCCTGGCGCCCGGCCTCGGGGCGACGCCGCTGTTCGGCGGCTCGGCGGCGGATGGCACGCGGTTCCTGGAAACCTTCGTCTTCAGCGACGGGCGGGCGTTGCGCAATGCGGCGGTGGCGGCCGTGGTGCGCACCGACTGCCCCGTCCGGGTGTTCAAGTTCGACCATTTCCGCCCCACCGGACGGCGCATGGTGGTGACCGGCGCCGACCCCTCGCGCCGTGTCGTGCACACCATCAACGCCGAACCCGCCGCGCGCGAATACGCCCGGCTTCTGGGCAAGGATCCCGCGCAACTGACGCCCTTCACCTTTGCCGCGCATCCGGTCGTCGTGCGCATCGGTGGGCGCCATCACGTGCGCTCGATCCGGCAGGTGGACGAACAGACGGGCGACCTGATCTTCTTTTCCGCCATCGACGACGGGCTGGTCCTGACCCTGGCCGAGGCCGAGGACATGACCGACCACCTGGGCCGCGCCCTCGCCGACATCGCCGGGACGCGCGCCCCGGCCGCAATCCTGGCCTGCGACTGCGTCCTGCGCCGCATGGAGGCGCAGGAAAAGCAGTTGTCAGGCCACATCTCGGCGCTGTTTCGCGCCCACCGGGTCACCGGCTTTTCGACCTATGGCGAGCAGTTGAACGGGATGCATGTCAACCAGACGCTGACGGGGGTGGCGCTGTATCCGCCGCCCGCCGCCACCCCGGACCCGGCATGAGCGCCGAGGATCTGGTCAACCCCGCCGACCCGCCCGGTCGGCAGATCGCCAAACTCAAGGCGATCGCCGAGGTGTTGATGCGCCGCGTCGAACGCGACACCGACCTGTCCGAAGCGTCCTATGCCCAGTTCGAACGCGCCGCCCTGCTCGAGGATCAGATCCGCGTGCGGACCCGCGAGCTGGGCGACGCGCTCGATCTGCTCCACGTCTCGAACGCGCATCTCGCCGCCGCCAACCGCGAAGCCGAGGCCGCGCGCCGCAACCTGACCGACGCCATCGAGACGGTGCGCGAAGGGTTCGGCCTGTTCGATGCGAACGACGTGCTGGTGCTGAGCAACTCGCGCTTTGGCCTGCAATTGCAGGATATTCGCCCCTTCCTGAAACCGGGTCTGAATTTCGCGGGATACGTCGAACTGGTCAGCCGCTCGGGCCAGTTGTCGCTGCCTCAGGGCGTGACGGCGCAGGACTGGGCGCTGCAAAGGCTGCGCCGCCATCAGGACCGCAGCGTGGTCTTCACCGTGGCGCTGACCGGGGACCGCTGGTTGCAGGTGTCCGAACATCGCACCCGCGACGGCGGCACGGTCATCTTGCAGACCGACATCACCGACATCCTGCGCGCCGAACGCGCCGCGCGGGGGCGGCTTCTGGACGATCAGGCGCGGGTCGTGCGCGCGACGCTCGATCACATCAGCCAGGGCGTGTGCATTTTCGACAGCGATGCGCGGCTGATCGGCTGGAACGACCGCGCGGCCGAATTGTTGGCCATCCACCGCACGCGGTTCCGCCTTGGCCTGGCGTTCGACGATCTGGTCGAGGGCATGACCGAACATCTGCGCGCCGCCGGCGGCCTGCAGGCGCGGGACTTGCGCGACTGGGTGCAGCGACGGATCGACCGGGCGCCGCTGCGCGTCACCATCACCCGCGACGCCGACGCGATCCTGGACATGTTCGTGCAGGAAATGCCCGACGGCGGCTTCGTCATCTCGTTCACCGATGTAACCAGCGAACGGCGCGCCATTGCCGCGCTGAGCCGCGCCAACGAAACACTCGAGGCCCGGGTGGCAGCCCGCACCCTGGAACTGGGCGAGGCGCTGGGCCGCGCCGAACGCGCCAACGCGACGCGCGCGCGCTTTGTCGCCGCCGCCTCGCACGACCTGCTGCAACCGCTCTCGGCCGCCAAGCTGTTCCTCGCCTCGATCGAGGATGCCGGTCTGGCGCCTCGCGCGATCGAGGCCCTGGACAAGACCCGCTCGGCCCTCGAGTCGGTCGAGACGATCCTCGACGCCCTGCTCGACATCTCGCGGCTGGAGAGCGGCCGGCTCGAGGTGCCGCTGACGCCGGTGCCGCTGGCCCCGCTGCTGGCGCGCCTGACGCAGGAATTCGCCCCGCTGGCCGCTGCCAAGGGACTGCGCCTGCGCCTGAGGGCCGGGTCGGGCGTGGTGCTGTCCGATCCGACCTGGCTGCGGCGCATCTTGCAGAACCTCATTGGCAACGCGCTGCGCTATACCCGCACGGGCGGCGTGCTGATCGGGGTGCGCAAGGGCGCGGCCGGACTGCGGGTCGAGATCACCGACACCGGCCCCGGCATCCCCGAAACCGAACGCGAGGCGATCTTCCGCGAATTCCACCGTCTGAACGCCCGCGCCTCGGCGTCCGAGGGGATGGGTCTGGGGCTGGCCATCGTCGAACGCGCCACGGCGCTGCTCGGGCATGTGGTCACGCTCGATTCGCGGGTCGGGCGCGGATCGCGCTTTGTGCTGCACCTGGGCGCGGCGGCCGATGCGCCGGCGCCCCACGCGACCACGGCTGAACCAACCGATCCCGCCGCCTTGCCGCCCCGCGACCTGATCGGGCTGCTGGTGGCCGCCGATCCCGACATGCGCCGCGCCCTGACCCATCTCCTTGACGGATGGGGGATCAGCGTGCTGGACGCCCCCGACCCGGCCGAAGCCCTGGCGCTGATCGACGAGATCGGCCTGGCCCCCGATTTCGTGCTGATCGACGCGCTGCCCGGTGGCGAAGAGGCGGGCCTGGCGCTGATGCAGCGGCTGCACGCCCGACACGGTCCGCTGCCCGCGCGCCTGCTGTCGGCCACCCGCGCCGAACCCCTGCGCCTGAAGGCCGCGCGGGCCGGTGTTCCGCTGCTTTACAAGCCCGTGGACACCGGATTGCTGAAACGTTTCGTCGCCGAGGCCGCGCGCTGAGTCCGGCGCCGAACCTGTCCATTGGTCGCATCCCGTCGCGCCACCGCTTGACCCCCGCGCGCCGCCTCTCCAGCATGGCCCCATTCCCATGTGAGAGGGGGCTCGCGTGACCGAACTCGCCACCATCGACGACGTGCAGGCCCTGCTCGCCGGTCAGAACTATGTCTGTGGCCGCGCGCTGGCCACCGTCACTTTCCTGGCGCTGAAACTGGGCCGCCCGCTGTTCCTGGAAGGCGAGGCCGGCACCGGCAAGACCGAGATCGCCAAGGCCCTCGCCGCCGCCCTGGGCCGGCGCCTGATCCGGCTGCAATGCTACGAAGGGCTGGACGCGGCCAGCGCCGTCTACGAGTGGAACTTTGCCGCGCAAATGGTTGCGATCCGCACCGCCGAGGCCACCGGCGACCGCGACCGCGAGACGCTGACCCGCGACCTCTTCGGCCCCGACTTCCTGATCGAACGCCCGCTGCTGCAAGCGATGCGCGACCAGCCCGGCGGCCCGCCGGTGCTGCTGATCGACGAAATCGACCGCACCGACGAACCCTTCGAGGCCTTCCTGCTGGAGGCCCTCAGCGACTTTCAGGTCACGATCCCCGAACTCGGCACCGTCAAGGCCCCGGCCGCGCCGATCGTCATCCTGACCTCGAACCGCACGCGCGAGGTGCACGACGCGCTGAAACGCCGCTGCCTCTATCACTGGGTCGATTACCCCGATTTCGCGCGCGAGGCCGAGATCCTCGCGGCGCGCGTGCCGGAAGCTGCCGAGACCCTCAGCCGCGAGGTCGTGGCCTTCGTCCAGCGCCTGCGCACCGAGGACCTGTTCAAGAAACCCGGCGTGGCCGAAACCATCGACTGGGCCAAATGCCTGCTCGCGCTCGATGTCATCAGCCTGTCCCCCGAGGTGATCGCCGACACGCTTGGCGCGATCTTGAAATACCAGGACGACATCGCCCGCATCCAGGGCTCGGAAGCGCGCAAACTCCTTGACGAAACGCGCAAGGCGCTGGCCCCGGCATGACCGCCCCGGCGCGCGCCACGGGCAGCCCGTCATGACGGCCCTTGCGCTGCCCGACAGCCCCAGGCTGACCCAGAACCTGACGCATTTCGCGCGCGCGCTGCGCAAGGCCGGGCTGCCGGTCGGCCCCGGCCGCGTGCTGACCGCGATCGAGGCCGTCGCCGCGGCTGGCTTCACCTCGAAGCAGGATTTCTACTGGACGCTGCACGCGGTCTTCGTCTCGCGCCCCGAGGAACGGCAGGTCTTTGCCCAGGTCTTTCGCCTGTTCTGGCGCGATCCGCGCTACATGGAACACATGATGGCGCTGATGCTCCCCGCCATCCGCGGCGTGCAGGAGGAAGAGGTCGCCGCCTCGGCCGCGAAACGCGCCGCCGAAGCCCTGCTCGACGGGATCGACCCGCCACCGCCTGCCGGTTCCGACGACACCGACCCCGACGACCCGCGGATCGAGGTCGATGCAACGCAGACCGCCTCGGCCGACGAACGGTTGCGCAGCCTCGATTTCGAACAGATGTCGGCCGCGGAAGCGGCCCGTGCCCGGCGGATGCTGTCGCGTCTGGCGCTGCCGGTCCGCCCGCTGCCCACCCGTCGCCTGACCGCCGATCCGCGCGGCCGCCGGCCCGATCCGCGCCGCACGCTGCGCGGGGCGCTGCGCACCGGCGGCGAGGTTCTGACCCTGGCGCACCGAAAGCCCGCCACCCGCTGGCCGGCGCTGGTGGTGCTGTGCGACATCTCGGGCTCGATGGCCAGCTATTCGCGCATGGTGCTGCATTTCGTGCACGCGGTCGCCAACCGGCAGGGCCAGGGCTGGGCGCGGGTCCACGCCTTCACCTTTGGCACCCGGCTGACCAACATCACCCGCCATCTGCGCACCCGCGACGTGGATGCCGCGCTGAACGCCGCCGGGCACGAGGCCCGCGACTGGCAGGGTGGCACGCGCATCGGCGCCTGCCTGCACCAGTTCAACCGCGACTGGTCGCGCCGTGTGCTGGGTCAGGGCGCGGTGGTGCTGCTCATCACCGACGGGCTGGACCGCGACGACCCCGCGCTCTTGCGCACCGAGATGGAGCGCCTGCACCTGTCCGCGAAACGGCTGATCTGGCTGAATCCGTTGCTGCGCTGGGACGGGTTCGCGCCCCGGGCGCAGGGGATCCGCGCCATGCTGCCCCATGTGGACACCTTCCGCGCCAGCCATTCCGTCGCCTCGCTCGAGGCGCTGGCCCAGGCCTTGTCCGACCCCTCGGACCACGGCGAAAAGGCCCGCCTGCTGGCGCTTCTGGCGGAATGACGCTCGGCGGTTTTCCGCGCCCCTTCGTCGCGCACGGTTGCACGCGGGCGTTGCAAACGCCATGTAGGGAACAGGTTCCGTCGCGCCCAATCCCCCCCCCGCGGGCGCGCAGGATCAGGCCCCGTCAGCCAACTGGGGCTTGAACCCGGCCGCCGTGTCCCTCCCGGTCGCGGCGGCCGACCCTCTCTCCCCCCCCCCTCGCCAAAGGTCGCGCTGGAAATACCCCGGGTCGGGCGTCATACTGCCCCCAGTCCGGCCGCCAGAGGAGCCGCCATGCAGCACGACCGTATCCCCGAAATCGCCCTTGACTGGCATCGCCAGGGCCGCGGCGCCGCGCTGGCCACGGTGATCGAGACCTGGGGCTCGGCGCCCCGTCAGGCGGGTTCGCAATTGGCAATTTCGGGCGCGGGCGAGATCATGGGCTCGGTCTCGGGCGGCTGCGTCGAGGGCGCGGTCGTGGTCGAGGCACTGGAGGCGCTGGCAGACGGCCAGCCGCGCCTGCTGACCTTTGGCGTCAGCGACGAGACCGCGTTCAACGTCGGCCTCGCCTGTGGCGGCACGATCCGCGTGCTGGTGGAACCCGTGGGCCCCGCCATGCCCGAGGCCCTGCTGGCCGCCGTCGTCGCGGCCCGCGCGGCACGGCGCCCGATCGCCTATGGCGTCACGCCCGAGGGCTGGACCCGCCGTCTGCTGGGCCCGGACGACCACCCGGCGCGCTTTCGTGCCGACCGCTCGGGGATGGAGGACACGGGCGAATTTGTCGCCCTGTTCAACCCGCCGCTCAAGATGCTGATCGTCGGCGCCGTGCACATCGCCCAGGCGCTGGTGCCCATGGCGCGGCTTGCGGGCTACGACCCGGTGGTCATCGACCCGCGCGAAGCCTTCGCCAGCGCCCAGCGGTTCCCCGAGACGCGCCTCAGCCACGACTGGCCGGACGAAGCCCTGAACGCCGAAGGTCTCGACGCCCGCACGGCCGTGGTCACGCTGACGCACGACAGCAAGCTCGACGATCCCGCGATCCTGACCGCCCTGGCCGCGCCGGTGTTCTATCTGGGCTGCCTCGGCTCGACGCGCACCCATGCAAAGCGGCTGGAGCGGCTGCGGGCCGCCGGGATCAGCGACAGCCAGATCGCCCGCATCCATGCCCCCGTGGGCCTGGACATCGGCGCGAAAAGTCCGGCGGAAATCGCGGTCTCGGTGCTGGCCCAGGTCACCCGGGTGCTGAGGCAGGGCGCCTGATGGACTTTGGCCCGGTCCCGCTGGAACAGGCGCTGGGCGCAGTCCTGGCGCATTCGGAACCGCTGGCGACCGGCAGACTGCGCAAGGGCACGGTGCTGGAGGAACCCCATCTGGCCGCGCTGGCCACGGCCGGGTATGCGCGGGTGACGGTCGCGCGTCTGGGCCCCCAGGACATGGACGAGGATTCCGCCGCGCTGGCCCTGGCGCGCGCGCTGGCCCCCGAGGGATGCGGCCTGCAACTGCAAGCGGTGGGCACGGGCCGGGTGAACCTGCTGGCCGACGGGCCGGGCCTGGCGCGCATCGACGCGGGCAAGGTGCACGCGGTCAATGCCTGCGACCCGGCGATCACCCTGGCGACCGTGCCGGAATGGCACCGCATGGACCAGGGCGGCATGGTCGCGACCGTCAAGATCGTCGCCTATGGTCTTGAAAAAGCATCTGTTTCCAAGGGATGCGCGCTGGGCGCCGCGGCGCTTTCCCTGGCACGACCGGTGCTGGACACCGCCAGCCTGATCGAAACCACCACCGGCGCCCGAACCGGCGCGGGCGGCAGCGACAAGGGGTACCGCGTCACCGCCGAGCGGCTCTATCGGCTGGGCGTGAAGATTGGCCCGGAATGCCTTGTATTCCATGACGAAAATTCCATATCTGACGCGCTGCGAAAAGCCGAGGGCGCGCTCTTGCTGATCCTCACCGCCTCGGCCACCTCGGATGAACGCGACACCGCGCCCAAAGCCTTGCGCCGCGCCGGTGGCACGGTCACCCATTTCGGGATGCCCGTGGATCCGGGCAACCTGCTGTTCCTGGGAACGCTTGGCGCGCGCCCGGTGGTCGGCTTGCCGGGCTGCGCCCGCAGCCCGGCGCTGAACGGCGCGGATTTCGTGCTGGAACGGCTGATCTGCGGCGTGCCGGTGGCAGGCGACGACATCCGCCGGATGGGAGTCGGCGGGCTGCTGAAGGAAATCCCGACCCGCCCGCGCCCGCGCAACCGTCGCGATTGAGGCCACCGCCGGGAGGGTTTTCCACCCTCCCGGACCCTCCCGGAGGATATTTTCAGCACAAAGAAGGGGCTTAACCCTTTGTTAAACATGCACTTCTTTGTGCCCGAAATATCCCGGGGGTGAGCCGCGCACGCGGCGAGGGGGCTGGCCCCCTTGCCTTTACCCGCGCCGGGTCAGGGCCTGCGCCAGGATCAGGGCGCCCGCCAGCACCAGCAGGATCACCCCGAACGAACCGCGCAGCCCCGCCACTTCGGCGATCAGGCCCAGAAGCGGCGGTCCGACAAAATAGCCCAGATACCCCAGCACCGTGGCGCGGGCGATGGCGCGGGTGCGGGTGGCCTCGGGACTGGTGCGGCCGACGAGCGACAGCGCCGTCGGCACCACCACCGAGACGCCCAGCCCCAGCACGACAAATCCGGCAAAGGCCCAGGCCTGGCCGGGGGCCGCGATCACCAGCGCGACACCCAGGATCGTCACGCCCAGGCCCGCGCGCAGAAGCGTGCGGTCGGCGATCCGGGCACTGACGCCCTGACCCGCCAGCCGCCCCAGGCCCATCGTCAGGGCCATCAGCGCCGGCGCCAGCGACCCGGCCCCGGTGGCGCCGCCCAGGTCGCGCTCCACATAGAGCGCGGACCAGGCCTCGACCGCGTTCTCGGTCATCAGCCCGGCCAGGATCAGACCCCCTCCCAGGATCGGCAACAGGCCGAGGCGCCCTCCCTTGTGTCCCGCGGGTCGCGCAAGCCCGGCGATGGCGCCGTCGCGTTCCCAGCTTGTCAGCCCCAGAACCGCCACCAGAACCGCGACCGTGCCCAGGATCGCCGGCGCCCCCAGTCCGACCGACCGGGCCGCCCCGGTGGCCACCGCGGCGGCGGCGAAGGCCAGCGAATAGAGCGCGTGGTTCAGGTTCATCAGGCTGCGCCCCGCGCCCGTCTCGATCGCCGAGAGCCGCGCGTTCATGAAGACGTCCAGCGCCCCGGTGGCGGCCCCCATCGCCATCATCGCCGGCACGAAGGCCAGTGCCGAGCCCGCGCCCGCCATCAGCGCCAGCGCGCCGGCCATGGCCAGCGCGAAGGTGGGCAGCGCGGCACGCCCCAGCGGCCCCCCCAGGCGCGGCGCGAGGGTCATCATGCTGATCGCCGCGACCGAGCCCCAGATCAGCAGCGCGCCCATCGCGCCGTCGCTGACCCCCATTGCGCCCTTGATATCGGGCAGCGCCGCGTTGAAACTGCCCCAGACCAGCCCCATGCCCGCAAAGCAGACAGCGGGCGCGCGCGACAGGCGCAGGGCATGGGCGAAACCGGGCATCGGGCGCTCTGACGGTTGGGAAACGGTGGCGGGGCACTCAACCACGGCGCGCGGCCGGGGTCCAGAGGTGCAGATACCCTCTTTCCTTCGCGGCCGTTCTCGGCTATGCGGCCCCGGTCGCGCATCCACCCTTGGAGGGGCGTGACCTGTAACCAACCGAATTTAGGAGAACCGATATGGCTGGTGAGATCCACGATCTGATCGCCGAGGTCCGGACGGGGTCGGGCAAGGGGGCCGCTCGTCAATCTCGTCGTGCGGGCAAGGTGCCGGGCGTTGTCTATGGTGGCGGCGCCGAGCCGCTGAACCTCGACTTCGACTTCAACTATCTGCTGAAAAAGCTGAAGCAGGGCCGTTTCCTGTCGCAGCTGTGGAACCTCAAGGTCGAGGGTCAGGACGATGTCCGCGTGATCTGCCGCGCCGTGCAGCGCGACGTGGTCAAGGACCTGCCGACCCACGTCGATCTGATGCGCCTGCGCCGCACCTCGCGCATCAACCTGTTCGTTCACGTCGAATTCGTGAACCACGCCGCTGCCCCCGGCCTGAAGCGTGGCGGCACGCTGACCGTGGTGCGCCCGGACGTCGAACTGAACGTGCTGGCAGGCGACATCCCCGAAAAGCTGGTGGTCGATCTGACCGGCAAGCAGATCGGCGACGTCATCCACATCGAAGACATCGCCCTGCCCGAGGGCGTGAAGCCTGCGATCCACCGCAACTTCGTCATCGCCAACCTCGCGGCGCCCTCGGGGCTGCGTTCGGCCGACAACGAAGACGGCGACGAGGAAGCCACCGAGGAGTAATCCTTGCGCGGGTGACGCTTTGGAACCCCCGTCCTGTCCAGGGCGGGGGTTTTCGCTTGTCCACCCCGGGGGCCCCGCGGACGCGCGGCCCCGTGGACAGCGCCGCCGCCCCAAGGTAGACAGCCGGCCATGAAACTCATCGTCGGCCTTGGCAATCCCGGCGCGCAATACGCGCGCAACCGTCACAACATCGGGTTCATGGCGCTGGACCGTATCGCGCAGGACCACGGTTTTACCGGCTGGAAGGCGCGCTTTCAGGGCCAGGTGGCCGAGGGGCGCCTGGGCGGCGACAAGGCGGTCCTGCTGAAGCCCCAGACCTTCATGAACCTGTCCGGGCAATCCGTGGGCGAGGCGATGCGCTATCTCAAGCTGACCCCCGCCGATGTCATGGTGCTGCACGACGAACTGGACCTGGCGCCCGGCAAGCTCAGGTTGAAACAGGGGGGCGGGCACGCCGGGCACAACGGGCTTCGCTCGATCATTCAGCATATCGGCGACGGGTTCGCGCGGGTGCGTCTGGGGATCGGCCACCCCGGGCACAAGGACGCGGTCGCGGGCTATGTGCTGCATGATTTCGCCAAGGCGGACGAGGACTGGCTCGACGATCTGCTGCGCGGGATCGCGGACGGGGCGGATGCACTGGCGGCGGGGGACGGCGCGCGGTTCCAGAACGCCGTGGCGCAGCGGGTCGCGCCGGCGCGCAACGCGGGGCGCGCGCCGCCTCCGCCCACCGCAAAGCCCGCCCCCCAACCCGCGACCGAAGACAGCCGCAGCCCGTTGCAGCGGCTGGCGGACAAGTTCCGGTGACCGCGCGGCTGCGCGCGGCCCTGCGCCAGCAAGCGGATGCCTGCGCGGCCCTGGGCAGTCCGTTCATGGCGCGGCTGTGCACGCTGCTTGGCGAGCGGCTGACCGACGACACCCCCTTGACGCGCCGGCTGTTCGACTGGCCGGGAGAACTGGGCCCGGCGGGGGCATCGGTGCCGCTCAGGCTGGCGGGCGCGCTTCATGCGCTGGTGCTGCAAGGGCACGCGGACCTTGCCGCCGTCTATCCCCCGCACCCGTCCAGCGACGCGGCACTGTGGCAGGCGGTGCGGGCGGCGCTGGCGCGCGAAGCGGCCTTTATCGAGGGCTTCGTTCAAAACGCGCCGCAGACGAACGAGGTGCGCCGCGCCGCCGTGTTGATCGCCGCCGGCCACTGGCTGGCCGCGCGCCATCCCCTGCCGATGGTGTTCACCGAACTGGGCGCCAGCGCCGGGCTGAACCTGATGTGGGACCGATTTGCCCTGGGCCCCCTGGGGCCGGCCGATGCCGTGCTGCGCCTGACGCCCGACTGGCAGGGCGCCCTGCCCGCCCCTGCGCCGCTGCGCGTGCGCGCTCGTGCGGGCGTCGATCTGAACCCGATCGACGTGACCGACCCGGCGCAACGGTTGCGCCTGCTGGCCTATCTCTGGCCCGACCAGCCGCACCGCCGCACCCTAACCGAGGCCGCGATCGCCGCCGGCCCGCCGCAGCCCGAACGCGCCGACGCCGTGGATTGGCTTGCCAGCCGGCTGGCCCCACGGCCCGGCACCCTGCACCTGATCTGGAGCACCGTCGCCTGGCAATATCTGCCGGCCGCGCGCCAGCGCGAGGGGGCCGCGCGGATCGAGGCCGCCGGCGCGCGCGCCTACGCCGACACCCCGCTGGCCTGGCTGCGCTACGAGGCCGACGGCGACGGCCCCGGCGCGGGGCTTTTGCTGCGGCTGTGGCCCGGCGACCGGACCATCGCGCTGGGGCGCGCCGATTTCCACGGCCGCTGGGTGCGCTGGACCGCCTGAGGCATTGCGCGCACTGGCCTTTCCCCGCGCCCTGTTGCTAGAACACCGGCAGAGAGGGAGACGCGCATGACCGACGCTTTCGACACCCGCAAGACCCAGGCCGCGGACTGGTTCCGCAGCCTGCGCGACACCATCACCGCCGCCTTTGAGGCGCTGGAGGACAGCACCGACAGCGACCTGCCCGCCGGCCGGTTCGAGGTCACGCCGACCGAGCGCGACAGCGGCGCGGGCGGGGGCGGCATCATGAGCGTGATGCGCGGCGGGCGGCTGTTCGAAAAGGTCGGCGTGAACTGGTCGGCGGTGCATGGCACGCTGGGTGAGCGCGCGCAAAAGGCGATGGCGGCGCGTGGCGTCCCCGGCATGACCGACGACCCGCGTTTCTGGGCCTCGGGCATCAGCCTGGTCGCGCATATGCGCAACCCCCATTGCCCGGCGGTGCACATGAACACGCGGATGTTCTGGACCCCGGGCGCCTGGTGGTTCGGCGGCGGCGCCGACCTGAACCCTTGCCTGGAATACGCCGAGGACACCGCGCATTTCCACGCCGCCATGCAACGCGCCTGCGATGCGCACGACGCCAGCTATTACCCCCGGTTCAAGACCTGGGCGGACGAGTATTTCTTTGTCCCGCACCGGGGCCGCGCGCGGGGTGTCGGCGGCATCTTCTATGACGACCTGAACACCGGCGACTGGGCGGCGGACTTTGCCTTTACGCGCGCCGTGGGCGAGGCCTTTCTGCCCGCCTTTGCCCCCTTGTGCGAAAAGCGCCGCGCGCAGCCCTGGACCGAGGCCGACCGCGACGCGCAACTGATCCATCGCGGGCTTTATGCCGAATACAACCTGGTCTACGACCGGGGCACGAAATTCGGGCTGGAGACGGGGCACAACGCGGATGCGGTTCTGATGAGCCTGCCGCCGCTGGCGAAATGGGTCTGATCAGCGTTCCAGCGCGCGTCCCAGCCGGGGAAGCCCTGCCTTCTTCAGCGCCTTGCGCAGATCGGGGCCGGTCAGCCCCGGCCAGACGCGCGCCACCTCGGTTTCGACCGGCGCGTTGGCGGCCAGCCACAGGTCCATGGTGAAGGCGTCGGGCGAGACCGCGCGGATCGCGTGAGGTGCCAGCGCCCGGCGGGGAAAATCGCGCAGGTTCTGGGTCAGCAGCACCGCGGCCCCTCCGGCGATGGCTGCCGCCAGCACATGGCGGTCGGCGGCATCGGGCAGATCCAGAAGCGCGGGCGCGCCGGGCGGGCACTCGGACCCCGGCCAGCGGGCCTGCATCCGCGCCAGCGCCTGCGCCGCGCCGCTCTCGCCCTTGCGCGCGGTGACATGCAGCCATTCCGCCGCCACCCCCGCCGACCAGAGCGGGGTAAACAGCCCCCTGTCCGCCAGGCCCAGAACCAGGTCGCGCAGGATCGGCGGAAACAGCACGCAGGTGTCCAGAAAGACCCTAGTCAAGCCGATACGCCAAGGCTTTCAGATAGCCGCTTTCCGCCAGTTGCGGCAGCATCGGGTGATCCGGCCCGGCGAACCCCGTGTGCAGAAGCTGCCCCTGTCGCCCGCCCTTGCCGATGCCGCGCGTGCAGGCGGCGCGGAACTGCGCCAGATCGGCGGCGTGCGAACACGAGCACAGCACCAGGAAACCGCCCGGCGCGACCACCTGCGCGGCCATGCGGGCGATGCGCTCATACGCCCTCAGGCCCGCGTCCAGCGCCTGACGGTGCGGCGCAAAGGCGGGCGGATCGCAGATCACCAGATCGAACACCGCGTTTTCCGCCGCCAGCGCCTCGAGCGCCTCGAACGCATCGGACTGGCGCGTTGCAAAGCGGTCGGCGGCGCCCATCGCGGCCGCGCCCTGCTCGGCCAGCGCCAGCGCCGGTTCCGATCCATCGACCGCCAGCGCGCTGACCGCCCCCGCCGCCAACGCCGCCAGACCGAACCCGCCGACATGGCTGAACACATCCAGCACCCGGCCCCCGCGCGCCAGACGCGCGGCAAAGGCGTGGTTGTCGCGCTGGTCGTAGAACAGGCCGGTCTTCTGCCCGCCGGTGAGGTCGGCCATGTAGACCGCGCCGTTCATCGGCACCGCCACCGGCCCGGCGACGGCCCCGGTCAGCACCTGCGTTTCCTCGCTCAGACCTTCGAGCGCGCGCGCGCGGCCCGATCCGTTCTTGATGACCGTGCGAACCCCCGTCACCCGTTGCAGCGCCGCAACCAGGGTGTCCAGATTCGCCTCGGCCCAGGCGGCGTTGGGCTGGATCACCGCGGCGTCGCCGAATCGGTCGATGACGACACCGGGAAAGCCGTCGGCCTCGGCATGGATCAGCCGGTAGAAGGGCGCGTCATAGAGCCGCGTGCGCAGCGCCTGCGCGCGGGTCAGCCGGACCTCGAACCAGGCGGCATCGAGCGTCGCCTCGGCGTCGCGATCCAGCATCCGGGCGACGATCCTGGATTTCGGGTTGACCGTGACCAGCCCCATCACGCGCCGCTCGGCATCCTCCAGAACCGCCAGCGCGCCCGGTTCCAGCGCGCTGGTGCGCCGGTCCAGCACCAACTCGTCGGCATAGACCCAGGGGAACCCGTGGCGGATGGCGCGGGCCTCGGCCTTGGGGCGCAAGCGGACCACGGGGCGGCTGTAGGGGGTCGAGGTCATCGCGGGGCTCCTGTCGGGGGTTGCTTTCCCATACCGAAGCGCGCCGCGCGGCGGAAGGCCAAAGCGACACCGCCCCGCACCGGAGGGTCCGGGCGGGGCGGCAATCAGGCGCGCGGAAAAGCGCGGGTCAGGCGTGCTGGGCCGCGCCCGAACGGGCGAACCGCGCAACGACAAAGCGCCAGGCGGCGCGCACGCCGTCGGCCATCATGCGGGCCTGCATCGCGCGGGCGTTGCGTTCGATTTCCAGCAGGTCCATGCTGGAGGGAATGGTCATTTGCGGGGTCATGTCGGTCGTCCTTGTCGTTCTGGTTCGTTCGGCCTGACGGGGCCGATCCTCATGCGCCGAAATTATGCCGCGTTGCAGCAAGGCACCAGTGCCATCGCAGCATTTCCGCCCTGCGCTGACTGCAAGGCTCTGCCCTGCCAGGTCCGGGAACGCCCCGGGGGCGCGGCGCTTGCGCCGTTAGCGATAACCAACTATTCCTCGGCGATCCCCGCCGTTTTCGATCAGGCCTGCCATGCCCCTCGACCCTCGTATTCGTGCCGTCACCGACCGCATCGCGGCCCGCTCGCGCCAAAGCCGGGCGGCCTATCTGGAGCGGTTGCGCCGGGCGGCCGATACCGGACCGGCGCGCGCGCATCTGTCCTGCTCGAACGCGGCCCATGCCTATGCGGCGATGGGCCCGGATCAGGCCGCGCTGGCCCTCGGGCGGCAACCCAATATCGGTATCGTCACGGCCTATAACGACATGCTCAGCGCGCATCAGCCGTTCGAAACCTACCCCGACCTGATTCGTCGCGCCGCGCGGGCCGCCGGCGCCACGGCCCAGGTGGCGGGAGGGGTTCCGGCGATGTGCGACGGTGTCACGCAGGGGCGCGCGGGGATGGAACTGTCGCTGATGTCGCGCGACACGATCGCGCTGGCGGCGGCGGTCGCGATGAGCCACGACTGCTTCGATTCCGCGCTGTGGCTGGGCGTTTGCGACAAGATCGTCCCGGGTCTGGTGATGGCGGCGGCGAGTTTCGGCCATGTGCCGGCAATCTTCGTGCCGGCCGGGCCGATGACCTCGGGCCTGCCGAACGACGAAAAGGCCCGCGTCCGGCAGGCTCATGCCACGGGTCAGGCCAGCCGCGCCGATCTCATGGCGGCCGAGATGGCCAGCTATCACGGCCCGGGCACCTGCACCTTTTTCGGCACCGCGAACACCAACCAGATGCTTCTGGAGATCATGGGCCTGATGCTGCCCGGCGCGGCCTTTGTAAACCCGGGCACCGGCCTGCGCGACGCCCTGACCGAGGCCGCCGTGACCCGCGCGGCGGCGATCACGCGCCTGGGCGACGACTGGCGGCCGGCGGGGCACATCCTGACCGAAAAGGCCTTTGTGAACGGGCTGGTCGGGTTGATGGCGACGGGCGGTTCGACCAATCTGGTGCTGCACCTGCCGGCCATGGCGCGGGTCGCCGGGATACAGCTTGACCTCGAGGATTTCGCCGCCGTGGCGCAGGCCGTGCCGCTGATCGCCAAGGTCTATCCGAACGGGCTGGCCGACGTGAACCATTTCCACGCCGCCGGTGGCCTGGTGTGCCTGGTGGGCGACCTGCTGGACGCCGGGTTGCTGCATGAGGATGTCGAAACCGTCGCCGGCACGGGCCTGCGCCACTACACGCGCGAACCCCGGCTGATCGACGGCGCGCTGACCTGGGTCGAGGGGCCCCGCGACAGTTTGAACGACCGGATTCTACGCCCGGTGCGCGACCCTTTCCAGCCGACCGGCGGGTTGACGCAGTTGCGCGGCAACCTGGGCACCGGGGTCATCAAGACCTCGGCCGTGGCGCCTGAGCGTCATGTCATCGAAGCGCCCGCGCGCATTTTCAGCGATCAGCAAGCGGTGAAGGCGGCGTTTCAAGCCGGCGCGTTCACCGCGGATACGGTGGTCGTCGTGCGCTTTCAGGGACCGCGCGCCAACGGGATGCCCGAACTGCACGCGCTGACGCCCGTGCTGTCGGTGTTGCAGGACCGCGGGCTGAAGGTGGCGCTGGTGACCGACGGGCGCATGTCCGGCGCGTCGGGCAAGGTTCCGGCGGCGATCCATGTCGCCCCCGAGGCCGCCGCCGGTGGCCCGCTCGCGCGGCTGCGCGACGGCGACCTGGTGCGGCTCGATGCGGTGAACGGCCGGCTTGACGTGCTGGCCGAAGGGTTCGACGCCCGCGCCCCCGTCACCGCCGATCTGTCGGCCAACGACTGGGGCACGGGGCGCGATCTGTTCGCCCGGCTGCGTCAGGGCGCGGGCGACGCGACCGAGGGGGCCTCGATCCTGTTCTGACGCGCCGCTTCAGGCCGCCAGTTGATCCCAGACCTCGAGCGCGCGTCCGGCGTTCATCACGACCGGGCCGCCGCCCATTTGCAGGCACATCGCCAGCACTTCGGCGAATTCCTCGCGCGTGGCGCCCAGCTTCATCAGCACGTCGATGTGGAACGCCACGCAATCGTCGCAGCCCTGCACCACGGCAATGCCGACGGCGATGTATTCCTTTTCCTTGGTGCTCAACGCGCCCGGTTCCTTGACCGCGGCGCTGAGCTGACCGAAGCCCTTCATCGGCGCGTTGACCGCCTTGATGAGGGCGCGCGAGCGATCCTTGATCGCGGCGAGATCGGCCTTGGCGTCCATGATATTCCCCTTTGCGAATATGGCTGTCCCCCGAATGCCACGGGGGAAAACCCGAATCCTTGATTCAGGTCAATCGCGGCGCGTGACCAGCATGAGGTTTCCCGCGGGCATCTCGGTCAGCGACACGCGGTGCAGGCCGGCGGCGGCCAGGTGGTCCTGCACCCAGGCGATATCCTTGTAGCCGATCGCGGGATCCTCGCCTCTGAGGCGCGCGTCAAAGGCCACGTCGCCTTCGGTCACCAGCCGGCCGTCGCGGCGGAACGGACCATAAAGGGCAAACACCCCGCCCGGCACCAGCGATTTGGCGGCCTCGTCCAGCAGGGTCCGGGCCTCGGGCGTGGAAATCAGGTGCAACAGGTTGGCAAGCAACAGCGCGTCGGCATCGCCGCGGCCCCAGCCCGGGGCGCAGGCATCCAGCAGCACCGGGTCGCGCAGGTTGGGCAGCCCCGCCCCCCACGCCCGGACCGAGGCGAAATTCGCCGCGTTCGCGTCCGAGGGCTGCCAGATCAGCCCCGGCCAGCGGCGTGCATAGGCGGCGACGTGCTGGCCCGAACCGCTGGCCAGTTCCAGGACCCGCCCCGAGGGTGGCAGCACCGACGCGAGAACCTGCGCGATCGGCGCGATGTTGCGTTCGGCCGAGGGGGACACGCGGCGGTCGCCTTCGGCGCGGCTCCAGGAATCGGGTTGGGCGGGGCGGCGCATCAGCGGAACCGCGCCGGCGACAGGGCGCGCAGGACGGAGTCGGGCTGGCCCGAGGGCGGCCCCCCAGCGGTTTCCGCCAGCACCGCGGCCGCGGCGGGCGCGGACAGGAACCCCTGCCCGCCCTGTCCCGCGCACCACAGGAATTCGGGCACCAGCGGATCGGGACCCAGCACCAGCGCCCGGTCGGGGGCAAAGCTGCGCAGCCCCGCCCAGGAGGTTTCGACCCGCGTCACGGGCGCGGTCACCATCTCTTCGTAACGCGCCAGCCCCTCGGCCAGGACCATGTCGTCGGCCCAGGCATCGTGCGGCTCGGCGGGGTCTTCCTCGCCGGGCGAGACCAGCAGCTTGCCGGCCTGCGGTTTCAGATACCAGCGTTCGGCCACGGCAAAGATCATCGGCCAGCCCATCACCGCCAGCCCGGGCGGTGCGGGCAGTTGCGCGATCGACCGGCGCAGCGGCTGGATGCCGATCGGCGGCAGGCCGGCCATCACGGCGATCCGGTCGGCCCAGGCCCCGGCGGCGTTGACCAGCCGCGCGGCGGCGACCTCGATCCCGCCGGCGGTCACCCGCCAGCCTTTCCCGTCGCGCACGATGGCGGTCACCGGCGCAGCGGTGCGAATCACGCCGCCCGCCGCGCGGATCGCCCGGGCATACCCCTGCATCAGGCGATCGGTGTCGATATCCTGCGCGGTCTCGGTCGCGGCGGCGAACGCCAGGGTCGCCGGGTTCAGGATCGGCACGCGCGCGATGGCCTCGGCCGGGGTCAACGGGGACAGGCACAGCGCCTCGGCCTCACGCGCGAAATCCCGTGCCTCGTCGGCCTTGCCCACCAGCATCAGGCCGCGCGGCGACAGCACCCCCTGCGCCCTGAGCCCGGCCTCGCTGGCGCGTGCAAGCGCCACCGTGGCCGGGGCGCCGTAATCGGCCTCGTACAGCGCGGCCGACCGCCCCGAGGCGTGATAGCCCAGCGTCTCCTCGGCTTCCAGCACCAGCACGCGGGCACCGGGCGCCAGCGCCGCCGCCGCCGAGAGGCCGGCGACACCGCCGCCAATGATCACGAAATCCAGCATGTTTCCTCCGTCGTCCGATGGCGGGGCCCGTGCCGATGGGTGGCATTGACGCGCGCCGGATGCAAGCCGCAAGCGCCCCTTGCATAATGGCGCAACCGGCCTACTGTTGCCGCCGCAACAAAGGAGCCTTGGGTGAGTCTGGCCCTCTATGTCCTGGCCGTCGCCACGCTGGCCGCGTTGGCCTATGGACTGCTGCACAGCGGGCGGTCCCGGACCGGGCTGATGCCCAGCGTGACAAAGACCCTGGCCACCGCGCTGCTGGCGCTGGCCGGCTGGCTTTCGGGCGCGCCGGACTGGGCGATCGCCGGGCTGGTTCTGGGGGCGGCGGGCGATTTCGCGCTGTCACGCCCGGGCACGCCGGCCTTTCTGGCCGGCATGGCGGCCTTTGCGCTGGGGCATCTGGCCTATGCCTGGGGGTTCTCGGGCGGCTGGGCGCACACCGGGGCGTTGCCGGTCACGCTGTGGGTGGCGCTGGCGGCGATGCTGGTCCTGGGCGGGGTGACGCTGCGCTGGATCGCGCCCCGCGCGGGCGTGCTGGCCTGGCCGGTGCGCGGCTATACGCTGGTCATCGGGGCGATGGCGTTGACGGCGGCGGGCATGGCCGACGGTCCCGGCGTCGGCATGATCCAGTTGGGGGTCACGCTGTTCGTGGCCTCGGACCTGGTGCTGGCGCTGGGACTGTTCGTCGCCACGGACGCCTATGCGCGCCGGCTGGCGGCACAGGTGCTGTGGCCGCTCTACTGGGGGGGACAGTTGCTGATCCTGCTGGGCGCGCTCTGCTGCTGAGCGCGGTTGCCCTCGGCGCGCGGCGTGCTAGCTTTTGCCCACAACCCAAGGGAGGACGCGCATGACCCGTATCGCCACCCGCACCGTCGGTGCGGCCGAGGTGACCATCCTGACCGATGGCGGCATCGATTTCGGCACCGAATTGTTCCCGGGCACCCTGCCCGACCACATCGCCGCCCTGATGCGCCGCCAGCACGCCGCCAGTATCGCGACCAACTTCAACGCGGTGCTGATCCGCGAGGCCGGGCGCACCGTGCTGTGCGACGCGGGGCCGCGCGACCTGTTCGGGCCGACCTGCGGCTTCCTGCCCCAGGCGATGGCCGAGGCCGGCCTGGACCCCGTGCAGGTGGACACGCTCTTTGCCACGCATCTGCATCCCGATCACATCGCCGGCATGATCACGCCCCAGGGCGCGGCGGTGTTCCCCAACGCGGAACTGGTCGTGACCCGCGCCGAACAGGCGTTCTGGGCCGACGAAGCCGCGACCGGCGCGATGCCCGACCCGCTGCCCGACTGGGCGGCGCTGGCGCGCGCGGTGCTGGCCGCCTATGGCGACCGGCTGCGCCTGATCGGACCCGAGGACCCGATCGCCCCCGGCCTGACGGCGATGCCGCTGGCGGGCCACACGCCCGGGCACAGCGGCTGGCGGCTGAGCAGCGGCGACGGGCACCTGATTCACGGCGGCGACATCATCCACGCGCCGGTGTTGCAGGCGGCGGACCCGAACATCGCCATCGCCTTTGACCTGGACATGGACACCGCGCGCGCGACCCGCAAGCGTTTGCTCGACGAACTGGCGACCGACGGCGCGCTGTTCACCGGAGGGCATTACCTGCGACCGGCGTTCCACGTCGCCGTGCGCGACGGCGACGGCTACCGGCTGGAACGGCCGTAACGCGCTGCGGGGGCCTGACGGCCCCCGCCCTCAGAGATCGTAGATCCCGGCGAATTTGGCTTCGAGGTAGTCGAGCAGCGGCTCTTCCGTCGGCGCAAAGCCGCAGGCCCGCGCGATGGTTTCGCGCGGCTCGTAAAGCCCGCCGTGGCGCTGCACCTTGTCGTGCAGCCAGGCGGTGGCCACCGTGGGCCGCCCCTCGGCCAGGGCCAGGTCGATGTCGGGCAGGTCGGCGCGCAGGGCCTTCATCAGGCAACCGGCATAGACATTGCCCAGGCTGTAGGTCGGGAAATACCCGAACAGCCCGATCGACCAATGCACATCCTGCAACAGGCCATGCGACGGGCGGTCCACCGCCACGCCGAAATCGTGCTGGAAGCGCGCGTTCCAGGCGGATTCCAGATCGGCCGCTTGCAGGTCGCCCGCGATCAGCGCGCGTTCCAGATCGAAGCGCATCATGATGTGCAGGTTGTAATGCACCTCGTCGGCCTCGGTGCGGATGAAGCCGGGCTGCACCCGGTTCACGGCGCCGTAGAACCCCTCGGGGTCCAGCCCCAGGGGGCCGAACTCGGCCTCCATCCGGCCGTGCAACCAGCCGGTGAAGGCGCGCGAGCGGCCAAGCTGGTTCTCATAGATGCGGCTTTGGCTTTCGTGCACCCCCATCGACACCCCCTCGGCCAGCGGGGTGTAGTGATAGGCCGGATCGATGCCCAGCTCATAGCAGGCATGACCGACCTCGTGCACGGTCGAGTAGAAACAGTTGAACGGATCCGCCGGGTTCACCCGCGTCGTGATCCGCACATCCGCACCCGAACCCGAGCTGAACGGATGCACCGCCAGATCCAGCCGCCCGTGGCCGAAATCGTAGCCGAAAACCTCGGCCAGCGTGCGGCTGAGCCGCATCTGCCCCTCGGGATCGAAACGGCCGGTCAGGGGCGCGGGCTGTCTCGTGGCGCCCAGCAGGCGTTCGCGCAAGGCCACCAGACGCAGCCGCATCCGCGCAAACATCGCCGCGATCTCGTCGCCCGAGGTGCCCGGCTCATAGTCCGACAACAGCGCGTCATAGAGATCGCCGCCTTGCGCCAGCGCCGCCGCTTCCTCGCGCCTCAAGGCGATCACCCGGGCCAGCGTCGGCAGGAAATGCGCGACATCGTCTTGGGCGCGGGCCTCGGCCCAGATCCCCTGCGCCATCGAGGTGACGCGCGCGATTTCCGCCGCCAGGTCCGCCGGCACGCGGGTGTTGCGCTCGTAGCTGCGCCGCGCATGGCGCAAGATCGCCGCGCCGGTCGGATCGGGGGCCTCGGCCGCCTCCAGCCATTCCCCCAGCCGCGGATCGGTGCGCCGCGCGTGCAGGACGCTTTCCATCGCCGCCAGTTCCTCGGCCCGCTGGGCGGCGGCACCGCGCGGCATCAGCGTTTCCTGGTCCCAGCCCAGCCGACCGGCGACCTGCGCCAGCGCCCAGCTCGTGCGCTCATGCGCAAGAAGCGCGGTCCACGCGCTGTTGTGCTGCAAGGTCATGCGGCGGTCCCCCGGATCGTGCCGCCCAGCGGATACTGGGCCAGATAGCGGGCGCGCAGGATCAGCACCCACAAGATGACGGCCATCACCTGATGGCTGATGCCCAGGGACACCGGCGCGCCCTGCATCACGGTGACAATGCCCAGCGTGACCTGCGCCGCAAGCCCGGCCAGCACCATGTGGAACGCGGCGCGCGTCGCGCCATAGGCGCTGCGCCGGCCCCGGTTCCAGACGATCACACCGAAGATCACCAGCAGATAGCCCGACAGGCGGTGAATGAACTGCACCGTGCCGTCGTTTTCAAAGAGGTTCCGCCACACCGGGCTCAGGTCCCACATGCCCGGAGGCAGGACCCCGCCCGCCATCCAGGGCCAGTCGGTATACCCGCGCCCGGCGTCGATACCGGCCACCAGCGCCCCCAGCAGGATCTGGAGAAAGGCGAAATGCATCAATCCGGTGGCCAGCGAGAACAGCCGCCCCTCGCGCCCGCGCCGGGCCTTCAGCAGCGCCGCCTCGCTGCGCCCCAGAAGCAGCGCATACCACGCCAGCACGCCCAGGATGACAAAGGCCAGCCCCAGATGCGTCGCCAGCCGGTAACTGGCGACCGCGACCGTGCCCTCGCCCTGCGTGATGCCCGAGGATACCATCCACCAGCCGATGGCCCCCTGAACGCCCCCCAGCACGCCCGGCAGCGCCAGCCGCCCCGCCCAGCCCGCGGGGATCTGGCGGCGCAACCAGAACCAGGCGTAGCCCAGGAACCAGACCAGCCCGATCGCCCGCCCCAACTGGCGGTGCGACCACTCCCACCAGTAGATCGCCTTGAACTGGTCCAGCGTCATGCCGGCGTTCAGCAGGTGGAACTGGTCGATGCGCTGATAGAGATCGAATTCCGCCTGCCAGTCGGCCTGGGTCATCGGCGGCAGGGCGCCGGTGATCGGCCGCCATTCGGTGATCGACAGGCCCGAATCCGTCAAGCGCGTCAACCCGCCGACGGCGATCATCGCCACCACCATGGCGAACATAAGCCACAGCCAGACCCGGATCGCCCTGCGCGCGCCCCGAGGCCCCTCGATCCCGGCGCCACGCGGGGCCGGTTGCGCCGCTGGCGCCGCGGTGTCCTCGAATATTGCCCGTTTGGCCATGCGCCTCTCCTCGTTTCGCGCCAAGCTATTGCGCGGCTGCGGGGGCTTCAAGGGCGCCCGCGCACCAGTTGCCGCAAGATCCCGTGCAGGGTCTGGACCTCGCTGCGCGTCATGCCCCAGCGTCTCAGCATGTTGCGCAGGTTCAGCTTCATCCCCGGCGCCTTTTCCGGCGGAAAGAAGAACCGGGCGGCGTCGAGCTTTTCCTCGAAATGATCGCCCAGTTTCTCGATCTCGACGGCGCTGGCCAGATCGGTGCCGGCCAGTTCCAGCCGCGCCCCGGGGGCGTCGGTTCCCTGGCGCATCCATTCATAGGCCGTCAACAGGACGCCCTGCGCCAGGTTGAGCGAATAGAACCCCGGGTTGACGGGGATCGTGACGATGGCATTGGCCTGCGCCACGTCCTCGTTCTCCAGCCCCGCGCGCTCTGGCCCGAACAGAACCGCCACGCGCTTTCCGGCGGCCACCATCGCGCGCGCCTCGGCCATCGCGGTTTCCGGGGTGAGGACGGGCTTCACCAGACCACGCGCGCGCGCCGTGGTGGCATAGACATAGTCGCAATCCGCCACCGCCGCCGCCACGTCGGGGAACACGCCTGCATTCTCCAGCACGGGCGACGCGCCCGAGGCCATCGCCACCGCGGCCGGATTGGGCCAACCGTCGCGCGGCGCCACCAGCCGCATGTGCTCCAGCCCGAAATTCAACATCGCCCGCGCCGCCGCGCCGATGTTCTCGCCCATCTGCGGACGGGTCAGCACGATCAGAGGCGAAGCCCCGAGGTCGGAAGACAAGGCGCGCATGACAATCCCCTTTCGCCCGCCCGCATAGAACGCGGCCGGGCCAGATCACAACCCCCGTGCGCGTCTTTGTGCCGCAAATATCCTCCCGGGGATTCTCAAGGGGGTGGAAAACCCCCTTGAGGCGGGGGGTCCGGGGGGCGGCAGCCCCCCGGCGCCCGCGCTACACCACCACGTCGCGGTCGGTCTCGGTGACGATCCAGTCGCGAAACTGGGCCACCGCCGGCTTCACCCGCCCCTCGGGCTCGACAAAGTAATAGCCATACCCCGACGGGACCTCCTCGCCCAGGGGGACCAGCGCGCCGCTCTCCAGTTCGGGCCGGATCAGGAATCCCGGCATCAAGGCCACGCCCATCCCCGCCGCCGCCGCCTGCGCCAGGGTCGAGACCTGCTCGAAGCGCATCGCCGGCGCCGGCGCGCCGCCCGCCCGTCCGGTCAGCCCCCACCAGTCCGCCCAGCCCGTGGGGCGCGAGTTCAGCGCCAGCAGGGGCGCACCCGCGACACCCGCCGCCCCGGGGGCTGCAACCGGCATCACGCGCTCCTCCATCAGCAGCGTCAGCCGCGCCCCCGGCCAGTCGCCCCGGCCGGAATGGATGGCGGCGTCCACCCCTTCCGCGACCAGGTCAAAGCGCCCGATGCGTGTCGCGAAATGCAGCGTCACCTCTGGGTGCCGGCGCACGAAGCGCGGGATTCGCGGCATCAGCCACCGGGTGCCAAAAGTCGGCAGGATCGCCAGCTTCAACCCACGCTCGGGCGCCTGGCCCAGGGCCTCCATCGCGCCCTGGCCCAGCAGGTCCAGCGCCGCCCGCGCGCGCCGTGCATAGGCGGCACCCGCCTCGGTCAGCGTCGCTGCCCGCGCGCCGCGCCGCACCAGCGCGACACCCAACTGCCCTTCGAGCTGCGCCACCTGCCGCGAGACCGCGCCCTGCGTCAGGCTCAGATCCCGCGCGGCGGCCGTGAAGCTGCCGGTGCGGGCGACGGCGTCGATCGCCAGAAGCGCGGGGATATTGGGCAGAAGGCGTCGCTGCATTATTCCATTTCCTCATGGATCAATGCCGAAATATCCGTTTTTCGCGCGCGTGTCGCATGGTATTTGCCGCACACCCCCGAAAACCCCGATGGAGGATCCGATGACCGACCGACCCGTGCTGAAACCCAAGGACGCGCCAGACCTCTCGCGCTTCCAGTGGGACGACGCGCTGCGCCTCGACAGCCAGCTCAGCGAAGACGAGCGGATGCTGCGCGACGCGGCCCGGGAATTCGCCCAATCGGTGCTGCAACCGCGCGTCATCGCCGCCTACCGCGACGAGGTCTCCGACCCCTCGGTGTTCCGCCTGATGGGCGAGGCCGGGCTTCTCGGCACCACCATCCCCGAGGAATACGGCGGCCTTGGCGCGGGCTACGTGACCTATGGCCTGGTCGCCCGCGAGATCGAGCGCGTGGATTCGGGCTATCGCTCGATGATGTCGGTGCAATCCTCGCTGGTGATGTATCCGATCTATGCCTACGGATCCGAGGACCAGCGGCGCAAATACCTGCCCAAACTGGCCTCGGGCGCGTTCATCGGCTGTTTCGGCCTGACCGAACCCGACGCGGGCTCGGACCCGGCCGGGATGAAGACGCGCGCCGAAAAGACCGCGACCGGCTACCGGCTGACCGGCACCAAGATGTGGATCTCGAACGCGCCCTTCGCCGATGTCTTCGTCGTCTGGGCGAAATCCGACGCGCACGGCGGGCGCATCCGGGGCTTCGTGCTGGAGAAGGGCATGAAGGGCCTCAGCGCGCCCAAGATCGAGGGCAAGCTGAGCCTGCGCGCCTCGACCACGGGGGAAATCGTGATGGACGGGGTCGAGGTCGGCGACGACGCGCTGCTGCCCCATGTCGAGGGGCTGAAGGGCCCGTTCGGCTGCCTCAACCGGGCGCGCTACGGCATCGCCTGGGGCGTGATGGGCTCGGCCGAATTCTGCTGGCACGCGGCGCGCCAGTATGGGCTCGATCGCAAGCAGTTCGACAAGCCGCTGGCCGGCACGCAGCTCTACCAGAAGAAACTGGCCGACATGCAGACCGAGATCACGCTGGGCCTGCAAGCCGCGCTTCAGGTCGGCCGCCTGATGGATCAGGCCCAGGCCGCGCCCGAGATGATCAGCCTCATCAAGCGCAACAACTGCGGCAAGGCGCTGGATATCGCCCGTGTTGCCCGCGACATGCACGGCGGCAACGGCATCTCCGAGGAGTTCCAGGTCATCCGCCACATGGTGAACCTGGAAACCGTGAACACCTACGAGGGCACGCATGACGTTCACGCGCTGATCCTGGGCCGCGCCCAGACCGGACTGCAAGCGTTCTTCTGAGACGCGGCACCGGGCGGCCGCCCTTCGCGCCGCCCGGAGTCTTTGATGGCGATGCCGCGCCCGCCCCGTCCGGGTCCCGCGTGCGCTCCCGTTCGACGCCCGAAAACGACGCGGACCACGACAGCGCCCCGCAATCGCCCCAAGGTCGGCGCGCGCCCTTCTTTGTGCCGGAAATATCCTCGGGGGTATCCAAAGGGGGTGGAAAACCCCCTTTGGCGGGGGGTGCGGGGGGCTGGCCCCCCGCCGCCTCGCTCAGACGGGCGTCGTCCAGGCCTGATAGCCATAGACCCAGTCGGCATTGCCCTGGCTCTTCAACCACTCGTTGGCCAGGGACGACCGCTGCACCTCGGCCGTGCGCGGGATACGTGCCGCCTCGTAGCGCGCCAGCGCCGCCGCGACTCCGGCGCTGTCCGCCGTTTCCAGCGCGCGCGCCAGCACCACCGCGTCCTCGATTGCCATGCAGGCGCCCTGCGCCATGAAGGGCACCATCGGATGCGCCGCGTCGCCCAGGATGGTGATCCGCCCCCGGGACCAGGCCGCCATCGGTTCGCGCACATGCAGCGCCGAGCGGGTCACGCTGTCGCAGGCATCGAGCAGCGCGCGCGCATGGGGATGGAAATCCGCGTAATGGCCGCGCAGCTCGGCGACATCGCCGGGCAGCGTCCAGCCTTCCTCGGCCCAATCGTCCTGCTTGTGGGTGGCAAAGATGAAGATCTCCTTGCCATGGGTCAGCGGGAAGGTGACGATCTGGCGATCGGCGGTCGGGCCCCACCATTTGGTAAAGGCGTCGAGGTCGGGGATCCCTGCCCCTTTCGCGCGGTCGAACACGCCGCGCCAACTGACCAGGCCGGTGAATTTCGGATCGTCCGGTCCGAACAGCGCCGCCCGCACGCGCGAATGGATGCCGTCCGCCCCGATCACCACGTCGCCCTCGTGCGTGGTGCCGTCCGCCAGCCGGACCCAGGCGCCCGTCTCGGTCTGGCCGACCTCGGCCACCGGGGCGCCGAACCGCAGCACGCCGGCGGGCAGCGCCGCCTCCAGCGCCGCCAGCAGGTCGGCGCGGTGGATCGTCAGTTGCGGCGCGCCGTAGCGGTCCTCGGCCGCGGCGCTCATCGGCAGGCGCGAGGTTTCCGCGCCCGTGTCCCAGGTCTTGCTGATCCGGTGCGTCGGGCGCGCCGCGTTCGCGCGCAGCGACTCGCCCACGCCCAGGCGGTCCAGCGCGTGCACCGCGTTGGGCGTCAGGTTCACGTCCGCCCCGACCCGGCCGAACTGCCTGGCCTGTTCGAACACGGTCACCTTGTGACCCATGCGGCCCAGGGCGATGGCCGTCGCCATGCCACCGACCCCGCCGCCGCAGATCAAGGCGTTCAACATCGACCCATCCATCCAATTATGAACAGTTTGCCCACTATAGACCATGTCGGAAATCATCCGTCAATGGCCGTTTCCATTCTTGCCCCCGGGGGACCTCGGCACCAGACTGGCCGAAACCAACCCGGAGTCCCGTCTTGCGCCCCCATGCCCATCTGCTGTCGCCGCTGTCCCTGCGCGGCGAGACCCTGCGCAACCGCATCGTGTTTGGCGCGCATACCGCGAACATGGCCCGGGACGGGCTGCCGGGGCCGCAGTATCGCGAATACCTGCGCGAACGGGCGCTGGGCGGCGCGGCGATGATCGTCGCCGAACCGGTGCCCGCCCACCGCACCGGCGTGCTGACGCGCGGCAATTTCCGCCACGAGGACGACAGCCTCATCCCCGCCTTCCGTGCCGTAACCGATGCCGTCCGGGCCGAAGGCGCGGTCATCATCCAGCAGATCTATCACATTGGCGGGCACGGCGATTCCGACCTCAGCTTCCAGCCGCACTGGTCGCCCTCGGGGCGCCCCTCGTATCACGACAGCGACGGCTCGCACGCCATGTCCGAGGTCGAGATCCTCGAACTGCTGGACGCCCATGCCGCGGCCGCCCGCCGCGCGCAGGCCGCCGGGTTCCAGGGGGTCGAGGTCTGGGGCGCCTACAATTCGCTGATCGACCAGTTCTGGTCACCCTGGTCCAACCGGCGCACCGATCGCTGGGGCGGATCGCTGGAAAACCGCACCCGCTTTTCGCGTCTCCTGATCGACCGGATCCGCCGCGACTGCGGCGAGGATTTCATCGTCGGCCTCGCCATCAGCCACGACGCCGCCTATTCCGTCGCCCTCCAGGCCGAGGCCCTGTGCGAGATCGTCGCCCTGCACGACGCCACCGGGCATGTCGATTACGTCACCTGCGGCGCCGGATCCTATCTCGATTTCGGCCGCATCATTCCGCCATTCACCGAACCCGACACCCTGACCGTGCCCGTGACCGAGCAACTCCGGCGGATCGTGACGCACGCAAGGATCACGGCCGAGGCCGGCATCCGCACCCCCGATGTCGGCGAGCAGGTGATCGCGTCGGGCGCCGCCGATCTGGTCAGCATCGTGCGCGGCCAGATCGCCGACCCCCATCTCGCCCGCAAGACCGCGCAGGGCCAGGCCGAGCGCGTTCGCCCCTGCCTGAGTTGCAACCAGATGTGCTGGGGCCGGCGGTCGCGCGACTACTGGATCTCGTGCCTCATCAATCCGTCGGCGGGGCGCGAATGGGAATGGGGCGGCGACCGCTTCACCCCCGCCGCGGACCCGCGCCACGTGCTGGTCGTCGGCGGCGGCCCGGCCGGTCTCGAGGCCGCGCGCGTCGCGGCGGAATGCGGCCACCGGGTCACCCTGGCCGAGGCCCAGCCGCATCTCGGCGGCCAGTTCCGGCTGGCCGGGCAGCAGCCGCGCCGGGCGCAGATCCTGGACCTGATCGCCTGGTTCGAACGCGAGTTGGACCGGCTGGGCGTCGAGGTCCGCCTGAACAGCTTTCTCGATGCCGAGGCGGTGCGCGCGATCGGCGCCGACCGGGTGATCCTGGCGACCGGGTCGCTTCCCGACGAGGACGGCTTCCAGCGCTGGTTGCCGCATCTCGACACCCTGCCCGGGATCGAACGCGGCGCGGTCTGGTCCGCCGAGGCGGTGATGCGTCGCGAGGCCCGGCTGGGCGCGTCCGTGCTGGTGTATGACGAGGGGGGGCACTGGAAAGGCACCGGCACCGCCTGGCACCTGGCCGAGGCCGGTCACAGCGTGACCATCGTCACCCCCGACGCCCATGTCGGCCGCGACCTGACCCGCACCGCCGCCGACGGCTATGCCCGCGTGCGGCTCGCCCGCCTCGGGGTGCGCGTCCTGACCGAAAGCGCCATCGGCGAATGGCTGGGCAACGGCGCCGGGGCGCGGGTGGTCAACCTGCTGGACGGCAGCACGCAGACGGTCGCGGCCTCGGCGCTGATCCTGGCGACGACGAACCGCGCCTTCGACCCGCTCTCGGCCGATCTCGCCGATTTGGCGCCGGCGCTGATCGGCGACGCCGCCGCACCACGTCTTGCGCCCTTCGCCTTTCACGAGGGGCGCAAGACCGCCCTTCACCTGGCCTGACACGGGCCCCGCGCGGTTACGCCGCGAGGGGTTCTCAGGGGGGATCGCGATCCCCCCTGAGCGGGGGGTGTGGGGGGCTGGCCCCCCGCCGCCGCCCGGCGTTGCCAGTCCGAACCGCCCTACTCGGCGGCCCGCGTCCGCCGCTTCAGCAAGGGCGCCAGGTAGTGCCCGGTATGGCTGGCCTCGGCGCGCGCCACGTCCTCGGGCGTGCCCTCGGCGACGATCATCCCGCCACCGTCGCCCCCCTCGGGGCCGATGTCGATGATCCAGTCGGCGGTTTTCACCACATCGAGATTGTGCTCGATCACCACCACGGTGTTGCCCTGCTCGACCAGTTCGTGCAGCACCTCCAACAGCTTGCGCACATCCTCGAAATGCAGCCCGGTGGTCGGCTCGTCCAGGATATACAGCGTCCGCCCGGTCGAGCGGCGCGACAGTTCCTTGGACAATTTCACGCGCTGCGCCTCGCCGCCCGACAGAGTCGTCGCCTGCTGGCCGACCTTGATATAGCCCAGCCCCACCTGCATCAGCGCATCCATCTTCTCGCGGATCGACGGCACGGCGGCAAAGAATCCCTGCGCCTCCTCCACCGTCATCTCCAGCACATCCGAGATGGACTTGCCCTTGAACAACACCTCCAGCGTCTCGCGGTTGTAGCGCCTGCCCTTGCAGGTCTCGCAGGTCACATAGACGTCGGGCAGGAAGTTCATCTCGATCTTCAGGACGCCGTCGCCCTGGCAGGCCTCGCAGCGCCCGCCCTTGACGTTGAAGCTGAACCGACCCGGCTTGTAGCCGCGCGCCTTGGCCTCGGGCAGGCCGGCGAACCAGTCGCGGATCGGGCCGAAGGCGCCGGTATAGGTCGCCGGGTTGGACCGTGGCGTGCGGCCGATCGCGCGCTGGTCGATGTCGATCACCTTGTCGAGATGCTGCAACCCCTGCACCGTCTCGCAGGGCGCGGGCGTCTGGCGGGCGCCGTTCAGCCGCATCGAGGCCGTCTTGAACAGCGTCTCGATGGTCAGTGTCGATTTGCCGCCACCCGACACGCCGGTCACGCAGACGAATTTCCCCAGCGGGAAATCGACCGAGACCTCGCGCAGGTTGTTGCCGGTGGCCTTGACCACCCGCACCGCCTTGCCGTTGCCCGCGCGCCGATGGGACGGAACCTCGATCCGGCGGGCGTCGGACAGGTATTGCCCGGTCAGGCTGCCGGGATCGGCGGCGATCTGCGCCGGCGTGCCCTGCGACACCACCCGCCCGCCATGCACCCCCGCGCCGGGACCGATGTCCAGAACCCAGTCGGCGGTGCGGATCGCGTCCTCGTCATGTTCGACCACCAGCACGGTGTTGCCCTGGTCGCGCAGGTTCCTGAGCGTCGTCAGCAGCCGGTCGTTGTCGCGCTGGTGCAGCCCGATCGAGGGTTCGTCCAGCACATAGAGCACCCCGGTCAACCCGCTGCCGATCTGCGAGGCCAGCCGGATCCGCTGGCTTTCCCCCCCCGAGAGCGTGCCCGCCGCGCGGCTGAGCGTCAGGTAGTCCAGCCCCACGTTCACCAGGAATCCCAGCCGCTCGCGGATTTCCTTCAGAATGGCGGCGGCGATCTGGCCTTTTTGCGCGCTCAACTGCCCGGACGCGGCCTCGATCCAGGCCAGGGCCTCCTTGATCGCCAGTTCGGACACCTGGCTGATGTGCTGGCCACCGATGCGGACCGCCAGGGCCTCGGGCTTCAGACGCGCGCCGCCGCAGGTCGAACAGGGGCGGTTGTTCTGGTAGCGTTCGAATTCCTCGCGCACCCAGGCGCTGTCGGTTTCCTTCCAGCGGCGTTCCATGTTGGGGATCACCCCCTCGAACACCCGGGTCACCTGATAGACACGGCCGGAATCGTCGTAGCGGAACGGGATTTCCTCGCCGTCCGAGCCGCGCAGCAGAACCTGCTTCACCCGCTCGGGCAGATCCCGCCAGGGTTTCTTGGCGTCAAAGCCGTAATGCTTGGCCAGCGCCTCGATGGTCTGGAGGAAATAGGGTGTCTTGCCCTTGCGCCAGGGGGCGATCGCGCCGTCCTCGAGCCGCAACAGCGCATCCGGCACCACCAGCCGCTCGTCGAAGAACAATTCGACCCCCAACCCGTCACAGGCCGGGCAGGCGCCATAGGGCGCGTTGAAGCTGAACAGGCGCGGTTCGATCTCGGGGATGGTGAAGCCGCTGACGGGACAGGCGAAATTCTCGCTGAAGGTGATCCGTTCGGGGGTTTCGCCCTCGGCTGCCTGGGCCATTTCCAGAATCGCGATGCCGCTGGCCAGGTCCAGCGCGGTGCGGAAGCTGTCGGCAAGCCGCGTTTCCATCCCCGGGCGCACAACGATCCGGTCCACCACAACGTCGATGTCGTGGCGGAATTTCTTGTCCAGATCGGGCGGCGTGTCCAGGTCGTGGAACGCACCGTCCACCTTGACCCGCTGGAACCCCTGCTTTCTGAGCTCCAGCATCTCTTTCTTGTATTCGCCCTTGCGGTCGCGAACGATCGGCGCCAGCAGATAGGCGCGCGTCCCCTCGGGCAGGGTCAGCACGCGGTCCACCATGTCCTGCACCTGCTGCGCCTCGATCGGCAGGCCGGTGGCCGGCGAATAGGGCGTGCCCGCGCGGGCGAACAACAGACGCAGGTAATCGTGGATCTCGGTCACCGTGCCGACGGTCGAGCGCGGGTTCTTCGAGGTTGTCTTCTGCTCGATGGAAATCGCCGGGCTCAGACCGGCGATATGGTCCACATCGGGCTTTTGCATCATGTCCAGGAACTGCCGCGCATAGGCCGAAAGCGATTCGACATAGCGGCGCTGGCCCTCGGCATAGATCGTGTCGAACGCGAGCGAGGACTTGCCCGAACCGGACAGCCCCGTGATCACCACCAGTTGATCGCGCGGAATATCGACGTCCACGCCCTTGAGGTTGTGCTCGCGCGCGCCCCTGATCTCGATGAACTTCTGTTCCGCCATGCCCAATTCCCGCCCGAGCCCCAGTGCGAGCGGCACCATAGCGGGAAAGAGCCGAGTCTCCAATGCGAAAAGCGGAACAAACAGGAAACCCGCGCCCGTGTCACACAGGAAATTGCCGCGGCGCGGAAAAACATATTCTTCATCTTGAATATTTTTTGGGACCTGCTATATCAGCCGTCGAAGCATCAACCCGAACCCATCCCATCCTTTCCCCCGAGGAGCCCAAGCGATGTTCAACTTCTTCAACAACCTGATGAGCCCCGGCGCCGCCGTCGATCCCGCCGAGGCGGTCAAGGCGGTCGCCGAAAAGCGCGCGCTGGTGATCGACGTCCGCGAAGAGGACGAGGTCCGCCATTCCGGCAAGGCCAAAGGCGCGCTGAACCTGCCGCTCAGCCGCCTGCACATGACCGCCGACCCGCGCTCGGGGCATTTCGACAAGGCGCTGGCCAAGGCGCACAAGGACGGCAGCGCGATCTACCTGTATTGCGCCTCGGGCGCGCGTTCGGGCCGGGCGGCGGGCATCCTGCGCCAGCACGGGTTCGAAGCCGTCCACAACCTGGGCAACCTGCACACCTGGGCCCAGGGCGGCGGCCAGATCGTCCGCTGACGCCCCCTGCCCGACCGACCGGCGCCGCGCACCCCTTTGCGCGGCGCCTGCTATTTTGCCGGGGCCGCGCCGCCCGGAAGGCACCGAATCCCCCGCCAAATGCCGCTTTCGGTCGCCACTTGCGAGGTATTCGTGTTAGGGCTAAAGGCCCCTACCGCGAACAGAGGGACCTCGGATGCTGAAAGTTCTCGCCTCGACCTGGGCCCTGCTGCTGGGGCTGATGCTGCTCATGCTGGGCAACGGGATGCAGGGCACGCTGCTGGGCATCCGCGGCGCGATCGAGAATTTCTCGACCACGCAGATGTCCATCGTCATGTCGTGCTATTTCATCGGCTTCCTGTTCGGGTCGCGCCTGGCGCCCGAGATGATTCGCCGCGTTGGCCATGTGCGCGTGTTCGCGGCGCTGGGATCGATGATCTCGGCAGTGCTGATCCTCTATGCCGCCGCGCCGCACTGGATCGCCTGGTCGCTGATGCGGGTGCTGATCGGGTTCTCGTTCTCGGGCGTCTACATCACCTCGGAAAGCTGGCTGAACAACGCCTCGACCAACGAAACCCGGGGGCAGGCGCTGTCGTTGTATCTGATCGTGCAGATGATCGGGATCATCGCCGCGCAGATCCTTCTGAACCTGGCCGACCCCTCGGGTTATATCCTGTTCGTCATCCCCTCGGTGCTGGTGTCGCTGGCCTTTACGCCGATCCTGCTGTCGGTCGCGCCGGCGCCGGCGTTCGACACCACGAAACCCCTGAGCTTTCGCGCGCTCTATCAGGCCTCGCCCCTGGGCTGCGTCGGCATGTTCCTGCTGGGCGGGGTCTTTTCGGCCCAGTTCGGCATGGCCTCGGTCTGGGGCACGCAGGCCGGTCTGAGCGTGCGCGACCTGTCGATCTTCGTCGCGTCGATCTATGTCGGCGGGCTGGTGCTGCAATTCCCCATCGGCTGGTTCAGCGACCGCATGGACCGGCGCAAGCTGATCCTGGCGCTGGCCGTCGCGGGCACGGCGGTGCTGACCATCCCGGTGGTGACCGAGGCCCCTTTCTGGCTGCTGATCGTGGTCGGCGCGCTGATGGGGGGGATATCCAACCCGCTCTATTCCCTGCTGCTGGCCTATGTGAACGACTATCTGGACAGCGCCGACATGGCGGCGGCCTCGGCCGGGCTGATCTTCATCAACGGGGTCGGCGCGATCTCGGGGCCGATCGTCACCGGCTGGATGATGGGCGCGATCGGGCCGGCCGGGTTCTTCCTGTTCATGGCGCTGATTTTCGGCGTGATGGCGCTGTATGCCGCCTGGCGGATGACGCAGCGCCGCAGCACCCCCGATTCCTCGGGGACCTATACGGCGATGTCGCCCACGGCGTCGGTGATCTCGGTCGAGGCCGCGCTCGAACGGTCCGAGACCGAGAGCCCGCCGCACTGAGCGCGCACAGGGCTTGACCCGTCGGTTCCATCAGCGCAGGCTACGGAAAAGACGGGAGGAAATCATGGCGATCAGTGCGCGGGCCGAGGCCATCCTGGGCTACTGGAACGATTTGGGCCCGGCCGGCTGGTATGCCGGCAGCGCCGAGATCGACGACGAGGTCCGCCGCCGGTTTCTGAGCGACTGGACCGAAGCGCACGCCGGTGGCCTGCGCCCCTGGCTGACCTGCTCGGACGGGATCCTGGCCTATCTGCTGCTGACCGACCAGTTCCCGCGCAACATGTTCCGCGACCAGGGCCGCGCCTTTGCCACCGACCCGCTGGCGCGCCAGGTCGCAACCTTTGCCTGGCAGAAAAAGGCCGATCTCGGGATCGAACCGCCGTTGCGGCAGTTCTTCTACCTGCCGCTGATGCATTCGGAAACGATCATCGACCAGGACCGCTGCGTCGCCCTGTTCAAAGCCCGGATGCCCGAGGCCGAGAACAACCTGCTGCACGCGCGCGCGCACCGCGAAGTGATCCGCCGCTTTGGCCGCTTTCCGTTTCGCAACGCGGCGCTGGGGCGGCAGGACACACCGGCCGAACGGGCGTTTCTCGAGTCCGGCGCCTATGGCGCCATCGTCCGGGAGCTGGGCGGCTGAACTGCCTGATTGCGCCTGCCGGCAAGATAGTTTAATGCTCAACTAATTTTCAACCGAAAGTGTCAGAGGAGCGCCCCATGGCCGAGCAGAGCTTTGATGTCGTTGTCGTCGGTGCGGGCCCGGGCGGCTATGTCGCCGCGATCCGGGCCGCGCAACTGGGTCTGAGGACCTGCATCGTCGAGCGCGAGCATCTGGGCGGAATCTGTCTGAACTGGGGCTGCATCCCGACCAAGGCGCTGCTGCGCTCGGCCGAAGTGTTCCATCTGATGAACCGGGCCAAGGATTTCGGCCTCAGCGCGCAGGGCATCGGGTTTGACCTGGACGCGGTGGTGAAACGCTCGCGCGGGGTTGCAAAACAGCTCTCCAGCGGTATCGGCCACCTGATGAAGAAGAACAAGATCACCGTGGTGATGGGCGAAGCCACCCTGCCGGCTCCGGGCACCGTCCGGGTGACCACCGACAAGGGCACCGAGACGCTGACGGCGCCGAACATCATCCTGGCCACCGGCGCCCGGGCGCGCGCGTTGCCGGGCCTCGAGGCGGACGGCGATCTGGTCTGGACCTACAAGCATGCGCTGGTGCCGAAACGGATGCCAAAGACCTTGCTGGTCATCGGCTCGGGCGCGATCGGCATCGAATTCGCCAGCTTTTTCAACACGCTGGGCGCGAAAACCACGGTGGTCGAGGTGATGGACCGCGCACTACCGGTCGAGGATTCCGAGATCAGCGCCTTTGCCAGGAAGCAATTCGAAAAGCAAGGCATGGTGATCCGCGAAAAGACAACGGTGACGGCGCTGGAGCGCGGCGCCGGCATGGTGACGGCGCATCTGGAGGCAAACGGCAAGACGGAAACCGCGACGTTCGACACGGTGATCTCGGCCGTCGGCATCGTCGGCAATGTCGAGAACCTGGGGCTGGAGTCGCTGGGGGTCACGATCGACCGCACCCATGTGGTGACCGACGAATACTGCCGCACCGGCGTGCCCGGTCTCTACGCCATCGGCGACATCGCCGGCGCGCCCTGGCTGGCCCACAAGGCCAGCCACGAGGGTGTCATGGTGGCCGAACTGATCGCCGGGCGACACCCGCACGCGATCAAGCCGAACACCATCCCGGGTTGCACCTATTGCCACCCGCAGGTCGCTTCGGTCGGGCTGACCGAGGCCAAGGCGAAAGAGGCGGGATTCACGGTGAAGGTCGGGCGATTCCCCTTTGTCGGCAACGGCAAGGCGATCGCGCTGGGCGAGCCCGAGGGGCTGGTGAAGACGGTGTTCGACGCAAAGACGGGCGAGTTGCTGGGCGCGCATATGGTCGGCGCCGAGGTGACCGAGATGATCCAGGGCTATGTCATCGGCCGCACGCTGGAAACGACCGAGGAAGACCTGATGAACACGGTCTTTCCGCATCCGACCTTGAGCGAGATGATGCATGAAAGCGTGCTGGACGCCTATGGCCGGGCGCTGCATTTCTGACCGCGGGGCGGCGGGGGCTGCCGCCCCCGCACCCCCGCTTAAAGGGGGGCACGCCCCCCTTGAAAAACCCCGTGCGTATTTCGGACAAGATGATGGGGCGCCGGTCCGGGTGCGTCAGGGGATCAAGAGCGAGGAGTCGCCGTAGGAAAAGAAGCGGTAGCGTTCGGCGATGGCGTGCGCGTAGACGCGGCGGATCGTGTCCTGGCCCATCAGCGCCGACACCAGCATGAGCAGGGTCGATTTCGGCAGGTGGAAGTTGGTCATCAACCCGTCCACCGCGCGAAAGGTGAAGCCGGGATAGATGAAGATATCGGTTTCGCCGCGCCAGGGTTCGACGCGGCCCGAGCGCGCCGCGCTTTCGATCAGGCGCAGCGCGGTGGTGCCGACCGCAATCACCCGGCCTCCGGCGGCGCGCGTGGCGTTGATCTCGGCCGCGGCGCGGGGCGTGACCTCGCCCCATTCGGCGTGCATCCGGTGGCTGGTGACGTCCTCGACCTTGACCGGCAGGAAGGTGCCGGC
>Ga0116152_10000232_pt1 | contig 45223 bp, 39 predicted proteins | sample AD_UKC119_MetaG_FD_89894 | JGI IMG/M metagenome (GOLD analysis project Ga0116152, IMG submission 89894) | Active sludge microbial communities of municipal wastewater-treating anaerobic digesters from Hong Kong - AD_UKC119_MetaG | ecosystem: Engineered > Bioreactor > Anaerobic > Digestate... | reverse complement strand
GGGAAGGCTTGCCCAATAACTTAATATACTGCATCGAAGAAGATTGTAATGGGAATATTTGGGTTGGAACGAACTGGGGGCTAGCTATGCTGAATACTGATACTCAAAATTTCTCAGTTTATGGTGTAAATGATGGATTACAGAGCTATGAGTTTAATATTGGAGCAAGTCATAAGTCTGACGATGGTGAGCTATTTTTTGGAGGCACATCTGGGTTTAACTGTTTCTATCCCGACTCAATAATTGTTAACAAAACCATCCCTAAAGTAGCCATCACCCACCTAGAAATACTGGGAGGTGAAGGGACTCAATCATTCCCCGTTCAGGGAGTGAGTGAAATTGTGATAGAGCAAGATTTTTCTCTATTGAGTATAGAGTTTGCTGCGCTAGATTTTACTCGACCCGAAAAGAATAGGTACATGTACAAGGTTGATGGGCTTGATGATGGTTGGATTGAACTTGGAGCGAAGCATTCGGCAACATTTTCAAATCCCGGTGAGGGAACTTATTTGTTTTTTGTCAAGGGTTCTAATAACGATAACGTATGGAGCGAACAACCCGAAACCATAAGGATAGTTATTAGAACACGGTTCTGGAAATCAAGGGTAGCCCTTGCTATATACTCACTGCTGGTCTTTTCTGCTTTATTCATTTTTGTTCGTTCACGAACTATTAACCAGCGAAGAACAAGCCGTTTGCTTAAGGAACGGGAGCAAACAATGGCAAAAATTGAGAGGCAAAAGGAGGAGTTAGAGCTAAAGAACAAAAGCATAACCGATAGCATACATTATGCAAAGAGGATTCAGGAAGCACTAATACCAGGGGAGAACCATTTCAAGGAGATTCTGCCCGATTCATTCATCCTTTACTTACCAAAAGATATTGTAAGCGGAGATTTCTACTGGATAAACGAAACACAGAATAAAATATTTGTAGCAGTAATCGATTGTACGGGTCATGGAGTGCCCGGAGCATTCATGTCAATAATAGGTATAGAACTGTTAAGAAATATAACAAATATTCAGGGGGTAAATGACGCTGCGGAAATACTAAACCACCTTAACAAGGGTGTTTATGATACTTTTCGGGTTGGAGTTGGACAAGAAACAAACGTGAAGGATGGGATGGATGTATCATTCTGTGTACTCGACAAGGAGAACAATACTTTGCAGTTTGCAGGAGCATTTACAAATCTTTACATAGTTAGAGATAGTAAAATTATTGAAATAAAGGGCGATAGGTTCTCAGTAGGGATGGAGGGCGAAACAGAGAGGCCTCTTTTTAAAAGCCACATAGTTCCTATTGAACAGAGTGATATGATATATATGTTTACCGATGGATATGTCGATCAATTTGGAGGTACAGAAGGAAAGAAATTCAAGTTTCGTAGGTTCAGACACCTCCTATTAAATATACATAAGCTAACCCTTGAAGAGCAGAAGAAAAGTTTGAATGAAAGTATTTCTGAGTGGCGTGGAGCTCAGGAGCAGGTTGATGATATTTTAATAATTGGAATTAAACCAGATTTAAGCTGCTTCTTCTAGCAAAGGGGATTCCCAATTTAACATGGGTTCGACGTAAATACCAATGTTGTATTCGTTACATTACCAATGGAATAAGGTTGACTACAATACCAATTTCATCTCATTACTAAGTTTTGAGTTGAAATATATTTTGACTATGTGGTTGAACATAGTGTATCCAAAAGTATTAACCCTAATAGTCTTATTTTTCAGAGTTTTTTTATCGACCCCACGTTACTTTAGTAAATTCTTCATTTTTTGAATTAGCACTTCAATTTGAAAGGGCTTGCTGATATAGTCGTCCATTCCAGCGGCAAGACATTCTTCCTTATCGCCCAGAAGGGCGTTGGCAGTGATTGCAATAATAGGAGTGTGGGTGTTTGAACTCGATTCAATCTCTCGAATTTTTTTTGTGGCAATTATACCATTCATAATGGGCATTTGGATATCCATGAGGATAATATCAAATCGGCTGGTTCCAAATTTGTCCAGAGCCTCTTTGCCATTATTGGCAATATCAATGCTTTTAACAATCTTCTTGAGGCTAAGCACAACAATTTTTTGGTTAATTAAATTATCTTCTACTAAAAGTACATTCGCATCAGACAGATCCAGAGTTGTTTTAGAAATAGTTTTAACGATTTTGCCTTCAACACCATCATCCGAAGGGTAGGACTCATCCTCTTTTACTGGTTCAAGGGTGCTTTTCTTAAGGTTATAAGGGAAAGAAAATACCGCATTCTCGGAGCTAAGAATGATGCTAAGTTTACCTCCGTTACTTTCAATCAACTTCTGAGTAATGGTTAAATCGAGCAGATCGATGTACATTTGGGTGCTTGCCGAACTAAGAATAGTTTCGTTAGTTACGTAAAGATTGTGTCCTTCGTTGACAGGTAGCAGGATGGGTTTGTTGCTTTTAATCTCAAAATTAAGGTCAACCACATCATCGTTTTCCTTGCTTTTCCATACTTTAATCTCGATGGTGGTTTTCGCTGAACTTTTATTCTTCAGGATATTCTCAACAAGGTTGAGAAATATCTGTTTAATTTTAACAGGGTCGCCAGTTAAATCTTTTGGAATCGATTCGTCGATCTTAAGGTTAAACGTTGTTTGTCCTGAATTTTGAGTTGAGAAGAGTTTTATAGTGTTGCTAATTGTGCTGTTAAGGTTGAAGTTAATGCTTAAATCACTTCGTTCCTTAATATCAACATTTGAAATTTCTACCATGCTGTTAACCACGTTTACAAGGTTGTTGGTTGATGCATGTATAGTATCAATCATATCACGTTGTTTCTCATCAATATCGGTGCTTTCAAGTATATTCGTAATAACCATTATATTGTTAAGGGGGGTTCTTATTTGATGCGAAAGGTTCGCAATAAACTCTTCTTTAAGCTTTGTATAACTCTTTTGATCAAGAACTTGTTTCTCCATATCATTTATCTTCTCTTGTTTTAGAATCTCGATGACATAAAGAATCAGAATGACTAAAAGGTATGAAAGAAATGAGGTCAATTTGAGGGACAGACCAACGGGTTCTGTGGTGAAAAGTAGGGCAGGGAAAACAAATCCGATAATTGATAATGCTAAGAATATGAACGAAAGGTATAGTCCTTTTCTAAAGCCAAGTGTAATGTTTGTAATAATAGGAAATACCCCAATTATAAGCGTTCCTGTATAGCCTATGCTTCCTACAAAAAGATAGAAAAGAAAAACTATCCCGATTATAACTGAAGGGAAAAATGGCAAGGGAATTTTTTCCTTGCTTGATAGGACAATAATAAAATATATTGTGAGAATGATTGAAGTGGAAGCCGAAATTAATGATGAAACGCTATCGTTTTCAATAAAGTACGATATTGAAAAGTGTATTAAAAAGAAAACAATGAACGTGAAACATACTACTGAAATGGCAAGGAACTTAGACCTTAAGTCCTTGCTAATTTTATGTAATTGATTAAACGATAAAACTTTAAGTATCCAATTGGATATATTCATTTTAACAACATATTACTGTTTTAAACAAAAAAATAATTTCATCGTTCCAATAAAATAACAACAGTAAATATAAATTGTTGGTTTACAACATATATATTCAGATGCTGTGTGGTTATTGGATGCAACAATTCATGCTAAATATATAAAAAAAAACCAACAAAGTAAAAAAACAGCTAAAGAAGTACGAATACTCCAACTAATGCAAATATTCCGAGGATAAAAATTGTGATTCCCGATATTTTATTTATCCACCAAAGTTGCTTTAGCCTAAACTTATTTCGTAAAAGATTTACAAGGGAGGTGAGAGCATACCACCATAAACCTGCACCCAAAAATACACCACCAAGGGTAATGAGGGATAGGAACCAAGTCGTTTGTCCGCTTACAACCCCAAATGCAGCAAAGAGAGCAAGGAAAAAGAAAACTGCTAGGGGGTTGGTGATTGTGAGTAGAAGTACGGAAATGAAGTCTTCTGTTAAGCTGTTCTTTTTTCTTTTATGCCTGCGCAGCTGGCGGATCGGGTTTGTAAAAAAGATTTTTGCGCCAAGTGCCACCACAACAATCCCTCCAATTGCTTGAAATGCAATTTGTTTTTCTTCAATGAATGAAATAATGAATGTAAGGCTAAAGCCAGCAATGGTAGCAAAAATTGTGTCGGCCGAGGCTGCACCCAACCCGCTAATGAACCCGCTTAGGCGTCCTTTGTTTATGGTGCGCTGAATACAAATAACACCTATTGGCCCTAAGGGAATTGATGCCAGTAAACCGATAAGTATTCCTTTAACTAGAAGGGTTGCCCAAAGTTGCATTGAAAAATAATTCGTTTACTTGGCAAAGATAAGAATTGATAGTAACCTATTTGGCTGGAATTTCTTAAAAATGGTAGCTTTTTTAAATTTTTTAAGATACCTACATATTCCTAACCAGTAGTTTGGGCTCTAACATGTCGAGCATGGCATACTTAACTCCCTCACGGCCAATGCCAGAGTTTTTAATGCCCCCGTAAGGCATATGATCAACTCTGAAGGTTGGAATATCGTTAATTATTACGCCTCCAACTTTAAGCTTTTGGAATGCTAGGTTTTGTTCATCAATTTGGTTTGTAAAAACGCCTGCCTGCAAGCCGTATTCAGAGTTGTTTACCATTTTTATTGCTTCATTATAATCAGTAAAAGGTTCAACTGTAACAACCGGCCCAAAAACTTCCATGGCACAAACATTCATGTCAGGCTTTGTGTTTGTAAGAATTGTGGGAGGAAAATAGTTCCCTTCCCTTTTGCCCCCAAGGTAAATTTTTGCTCCATCGGCAACGGCATCTTGCACCCAGCCCTCTACTCGAATAGCGTTTGTTTCATCAATCATTGATGAAATATCGGTTTCCTTTTCAAGTGGATCGCCAACTTTAAGCTGTCGGGTTTTCGCAGCAAATTTCTCGAGGAATTCTTCGAAAACTTTTTCGTGAACGTAAATTCGTTGCGTGTGAATACAAACCTGTCCGGAATATGCAAAAGCTCCCACAACGCATTTGTTCACTGCAAGTTCAATGTTCGAACTTTGGGTAACTATAACGCCAGCGTTTCCTCCAAGTTCAAGCACAACCCTTTTTTTTCCAGCCTGATTCTTCATGTCCCAGCCTACTTGTGGTGAGCCGGTAAAAGAAAGTAGCGCAAACCTTTCGTCAGTAACTAGCTGGTTTCCCGATGTTCTGTCCATGGGAAGTACGGAAAGGGCACCTTCTGGTAAACCATTCTCGTAGGCAATTCGGGCTAGTTCAAGTGCAGATAACGGTGTGCTTCTCGCAGGTTTGAGAATTATTGGACAGCCAGCTGCAATGGCTGGCGCAATTTTATGAACCGAAAGGTTCAGCGGGAAGTTGAACGGCGAAATTCCTGCAACAATACCAACGGGGAAATGCTTTACAATTCCCTCTTTCCCCTCGCCGGCAGGAGTCCAGTCGAGCGAAATAACCTCAGCCGGAATTCGCTTACACTCCTCGGCGGCTACCCTAAACGTTTGAATGGCTCTGTCAACCTCGCCCAGCGAGTATTTCATGGGTTTCCCTGCTTCGAGGCAGAGAATTTTTGCCAAGTTTTCTCTCTCCCTCTCCATGCCATTGGCAATGCCGTTCAGAATATTCTGCCTTTGGTATGAAGGCATGCCTGCCATTTCCTCTTCAATCCGTTGTGCAGCAAGTATCGCTTCCTCCAGTTCTTCGCTTAAAGCAAGCGAGCATTGTGCAATAACCCGCTGGTTATAAGGTGATTTTACTTCGAATGTTTTTTCAGTTGGAGTGAAATTACCGCCGATGCATGGGGAGTAAAGTTTCATAGTTGAGTTATTTATGTGCGAATTTATAAAATCTTTACTTTCTATTCATGTTGATAAAACTATTTACTGTTAACTTTACAGCATTTGGGAGCCAATTTCATTCATCATTAATGTAATTATGAGAAAACATACGATTCTTTTCTTAGCTATATTTTTCTTCATGTTTCTTGCAAAGGGTGTGAGTGCACAGTTAAGTCCAACCCTTTCCGACAGCTCACGCATTTCGCTTCTAACCTGTTCGCCTGGCGATGAGCTGTACTCGGTGTTTGGCCATAGCGCGGTGCGGGTTACCGATCCGGCAAACAACATCGATGTGGTTTTTAACTACGGAACGTTCGATTTCTCCGATCCAAACTTCTACACCAACTTCGTGAAGGGAAGGCTGAACTATATTCTGTCACTTTCCTACTACAACCGGTTTAAGGTTGAGTACGATATGGAGGAACGCTGGATTTTTGAGCAGCAGCTACAGATTGACCTTCCCCAGCGGCAGTTTCTTTTCGACTCGTTGCTAACAAACTACCAGCCCGAGAACCGATACTACCTCTACGATTTCTTTTTCGATAACTGTGCAACCAGGATCCGCGATATTTTTGTTGAATCGTTCCCCGAGAAGGTAAAATTCGACTACTCTGCTCTTGAGCAGAACAAAACTTTTAGGCAGCTTCTTCAACCATACCTAGTTGAAAAACCATGGGAACGATTTGGAATCGATTTGGCTTTAGGCGTGCTTGCCGACAGAACCGCCGAACCTTGGGACTACATGTTCCTGCCCGATCACATGCTTACCGTTTTTAAGCATGCAAGTTTTGATTCCGACTCAATAACCCAGCCCTTCACCGCTGAGGTTGAAACGTTACTCGAAGGGAAGGTTCGAAACGAGAAGAAAGCTTTCGACCAACCTCTTTTCTTATTCATCATTCTTTTGGCGGTTGGAATGGGATTAACCTACTTTGATTACCGAAGAAGAAAGTTAAGCCGATGGTTCGATATAACAATTCTGCTTTTTACAGGAATTCTTGGTGTCGTTATTGTGTTCCTATGGTTCTTTACCGATCATTCGGTAACACCATGGAACATGAATATTCTGTGGGCTAATCCATTGTACATTATCGCCATACCTCTGCTTTTTGTTAAAAAAATGGCAAGGATTGCAACCTGGTATTTTATGGGCAACTCCATTCTATTGGTACTTGTTGTTGCTACATGGTTCATTAACCCACAGCATTTACCTGTTGCAGCATTCCCAATAGCACTCCTTTTAGCTATTCGTTTTGGAGTAGTGTTCCTCCTAACACGGAGGTCATAAAATAAAAAGCAGGTTAACTTTTTTGGTTAACCTGCTTTCAACTTATAATTTAATTCCTACTTTATTTGAATAAGATTGGATTTGAAGGGATTCTGCTTAAACTTGTCAACCCCTTTGTTAAGGAATTCAATAAACTGCTCAACATCGAGGTTGTACCCATATGGTTCCGCCAGTAGTTCCTCGTTGTTACCAAGTAGAACGTAGTAAGGCTGACCGTTAACGTTGAATCGGGATATTTGAAAATCGGCATTTCTTTTTCCAATGGTATTCTTAACTTTCCCGTCAACTGTTGAGGTAACCCACTCCGACTCGGGAAGTTTTGTGCGCTCATCAACGTACAGCGCCACTATTACAAACTCATTTCTAAGGATTTCCAGCACTCTTGGGTCGCTCCATACCTTCTGCTCCATTACCTTACAGTTTGAGCAGGCGTGGCCTACAAAATCGATGAAAACTGGTTTTTGCTGTTCGCGAGCGCAGGCGAGCGCTTGCTCATAGTCGAAGTACCCTTCAAGTCCATGGGGTAGGTGAAGTATGTCAGCATACTTGGGTTCCTCGCAGAGGGTTTGTGGATTCTGTTTTGATGTGCTGACAGCGCTTTGTCCAATCATTTGCTGTAAATCGAAGCTATGACCTGTTTTCGGAGGAATTAGGCCTGAAAGGCCTGAAAGGGGAGCGCCAAACATTCCCGGGATTAGGTAAATTACGAAGGCAAAGGTAAATATTGCCAGTAGTAACCTGAAAAATCCGATGTGTTCCGTTGGCGAGTCGAACTTGAACCGAATTCTACCCAGAAGGTAAAGCCCTAGCATTATGAAAATTGCAATCCAGAGCGCAAGGTAAACTTCGCGTCCAAGGAATCCAATGTGGTACGCTTGGTCAACGGTGGCAAGGAACTTAAGTCCGAAGGCAAGAACAATAAAACCAAGGACGATTTTTACTGAGTTCAACCAACCGCCCGATTTTGGCAGCTTCTGCATAATGGAAGGGAAAATGGCGAAAAGGGTAAACGGTATGGCGAATGCCAACGAGAAACCAAACATCCCAATTATAGGGCGTGGCCCTAAGCCAGAAGCAGCTTCAACCAGTATGGCACCAACAATTGGGCCTACACACGATAAGCTAACAATAACAAGGGTAAGCGCCATGAAGAACGAACCCACAAAACCTCCCTTCTCGGCTTTCGCATCGGTTTTTGTAGAGAGGCTGCTTGGTAGCATAATCTCGAAAACCCCAAAGAACGATGCGGCAAAAGCCATAAATAGAACGAAGAAAATAACATTGGTTATCCAGTGCGAAACAATTTGATTCGCAAAGTTGGCGCCAAGGTTTGTTAGCGAAACAAGAAGACCTAACGACGTGTATATTACGATTATACTTATCCCAAAAACCAGCGCGTTCGCAATGGCATTAAATCTATTTTTCTGTTTCCCCATGAAGAAAGAAACGGTCATGGGAATCATTGGAAATACGCAGGGAGTGAGCAAACCGGCAAGACCTGCTGCGAATGAAATGATAAAAAATATCAGTAGCGATGAGTCTTTCTCTGAGGTCTCCTTTGATTCAGTTGAAGTAGCTAGTTCAGAAATTTGTTCGGATTCTGCTGTTTTTGGTTCACCAATGGATACGGAGAATTCTTTATCTAAAAAAATACATTTGTCCTCAAAGCAAACTTGATACTCGATAACACCCGAAACGGTTGCCCCTAGGTTGGCATTGTTAAGCGATATTTCTTTGGTAAACTTTGCATTGTTAGAGAAGAACTCAATCTCCATGTCGAAAATTTCATCGTGCTCTTTCTTCGACTCACCCTCTTGTTTTACACCCTCCTTAACGCTAAAAAGTGTTGACTCATCGAAGATGAAAGTTGTTGGAATTGGTCCTCCCGGAGGGATGTCGGCAGAGTAAAGGTGCCAATCTTTCTCGATGGTTGCATCGAAAATAATCTCGTATTTAACTTCATCAACCTGTCGGGACGTAACTTTCCAGCTAACCGGATCCATTACCTGGCTGTAGGCGCTTCCCAAAGTGAAGGCTGCAAAAGAGAGGAAAAATAGGAGTTTCTTTTTCATCGTGTAAGGTAGTTTTATTATTTGTTTGATTGTTGACAGAACAATTTATTGCAATAAAAGTTTGGTAAAAATATAAAACCTTTCCTATTTAGTAGCTTTGGAAGGTATGAAAATAAAAAAACCGCTGCCTGGCAGCGGTTTTGTTGGCTAAAATTCTATCTCGTTATCGGTATTGTCAAAAAAGTGGTACTCGAGGAATGAGTATGATGAAATTGGGATTAGCTTCAAGCTGCACTTGTATCGCCACGCCCATTTCCTTCGTTTGCAAGGTATCCCCTTGTTTAAGTAGGCCGAAACGTATGGATGTGCTTTAAGAGTAAGCTTTTTAAATCCCTTTTCGTTTACAAGAAAAGCAAGTTTGTTTTCAATCTCTTCGTCGAGAATAATTGCTGGAGTAATCTCTCCGGTTCCCTTACAAGTTGGGCATTTTTCAAGAGTTTCGATGTGCATTTCCGGACGAACCCTCTGTCGGGTGATCTGCATTAAGCCAAACTTACTGAGTGGCAGAATGTTGTGTTTTGTCCTGTCGCGCCCCATCAGTTCCTTCATCTTTTCGTAAACCAGCTGTCGGTTTTCGTTCAGATGCATGTCGATGAAATCGACAACGATAATACCTCCCATGTCACGCAGCCTAAGCTGCCGGGCAATCTCTTCGCAGGCGGCGAGGTTCACTTCAAGAGCGTTAGTTTCCTGGTCGTTTGAGGCTTTCGAGCGGTTTCCGCTATTCACGTCGATTACGTGAAGAGCCTCGGTATGCTCAACAATAAGGTATGCCCCGCTTTTGAATGAAATGGTTTTGCCAAAGAGGGATTTAATCTGCTTCTCAATCCCAAAGTTATCGAAAATGGGAACGTTGCCATCGTACAGCTTAACAATCTTTTCCTTTTCGGGTGCAATCGTACTGATGTACTCCTTCACATCGTTGAATATGCCATCGTCGTTCACGTAAATGCTGTTGAACGATACGTTCAGCATGTCGCGAAGAAAGGCTGAGGTACGTTTCAACTCACTGGCAATTAGCCCGGGAACAGGGCTGGTTTTAATTCTTTCCAGTGATAGTTCCCATTTTTTAATGAGGTTTCGGAGCTCAGCATCGAGAATGGCTACCTTTTTGCCTTCGGCAGCAGTACGAACAATAACTCCGTAGTTTTTTGGTAAAATGCTTTCCAGTAATCGCTTGAGTCTTTTTCGTTCCTCTTGGGAGGAAATCTTTTGCGAGATGGAAACCTTATCAGAAAAAGGAAGCAGAACAATATTTCTGCCTGCAATTGAAATTTCTGCGCTTAGACGGGGACCCTTGGTTGAAATGGGTTCCTTTGCAATTTGAACCAGAACCGATTGGCCAGAGTTTAAAATGGATGAAATTTTCCCTGTTTTATCTATTTCTGGTTCTAGTTTGAGCTTCGAAATGGGAATGCTCTTCCCTTTCTTTGAAAGGGAAGAGTTTAAATACTTGTTAAACGACTCGAACTGGGGACCCAGATCGAGGTAATGAAGGAAAGCATCCTTCTCGTAACCAACATCAACGAATGCAGCGTTGAGCCCTGGCATGATTTTCTTTACCTTACCGAGATAGATGTCGCCAACCGAGAACTGAATATTGCTCCTTTCCTTGTTGATTTCAACAAGTTGCTTGTTTTCAAGTAGAGCAATGGCAACTTCAGATGCTCGAACATCGATTACCAGTTCGGTATTCACCACAAATGTGTTTAATTAATTAACAGTAAGGTAGTTACAAACAACACCAACCTAAAGAACAGCATAGGCTCCTTAGGTTGGCTGTAGGGGTTAGTAAACACTTAATTTTGTTAAGTGTTATTTCTTCTTCTTATGACGGTTCTTGCGCAAGCGTTTTTTCCGCTTGTGTGTTGCCATCTTATGCCTCTTTCTCTTCTTTCCGCTTGGCATGATTAATTGTTTTCTAAAAGTTTAAAAATAAATTACTTAACGTGACTCTTTACTTTGTTTACAAAAGATTTTGCAGGTTTGAAAGCAGGAATGAAGTGCTCAGGAATAATAATAGTAGTGTTCTTAGAAATGTTACGAGCAGTTTTCTTTGCACGTTTTTTTACTATGAAACTACCAAATCCTCTGAGGTAAACATTCTTCTCCTTTACAAGAGAATCTTTAACGCTTTCCATAAAGGCTTCTACAGTTTTCTGTACGGTTACCTTTTCGATTCCAGTGCTCTTGGAAATCTCGTTTACGATATCTGCTTTTGTCATTTTAAAAAATTTAATTATCAGTTAATTATAAGCGTGACTTTAAATTCGGATTGCAAATATAAGTGTTTTATATTTACAAAAGAAATAGAAACCTATTATTTTTTTTATTAAAGTTTGATTTAATGGATTTTAAAAGTTTTTTGATTGCATGGTATAATAAAAACAAGCGAGATTTACCCTGGCGTAACACAACAGATCCTTACCTTATTTGGATTGCCGAGATAATTCTTCAGCAAACCCGTGTAGCACAAGGGTTAGGTTACTATCTGCGCTTTACAAGTGAGTTTCCTACTGTTTTCGATTTGGCCAATGCTAATGAGGATAAAGTGCTAAAGGTATGGCAGGGATTGGGTTACTACACACGAGCTCGAAATCTTCAGAAAGCTGCTAAAAGGATAGTTAAACAATACAAAGGAAAACTTCCCGGAAGCTATGATGAGTTAATTACAATTGAGGGGATTGGGCCATATTCCGCAGGTGCCATAGCTTCCTTTGCATTTAAACAGGTTGTTCCCGCCATTGATGGGAATGTTTACAGAGTGATGGCACGAATCTTTGGTGTTTTTTCATCGCCCCATACATCTAAAGGGAAGAAAGAGTTTTTTAATCTGGTATTGGAGCTAATGGACAGGAGGCATCCCGATGTGTTTAATCAGGCTTTGCTCGATTTTGGTGCGTTACAGTGTACGCCATTGGCTCCAAAGTGTGACGATTGTCCGTTTCGGGAGTACTGTTACGCATATAGAAATAACGTTATTGATAGTTTGCCATTGAAGCCGAAAAGGAATGTGCCCCGGGATAGGTACTTTAACTATATAATGATGGTTTATGGCTATGACACGTTTATTTCAAAGAGGAAGGGGAATGATATTTGGGTTTCATTATACGAGTTCCCACTTATTGAAACCAATACACTGATTAATGAAGGAGAAGTTGCGATGTTAACTGAGTGGAGAACAATTTTTAGAGGTGTAAATGTAAAAGTAAAACATGTTTCGCCCCCAGTAAAACATGTTTTAAGTCATCAAACAATCTATGCCCGATTTTTTATTGTTGAACTTAATGAAGTACCTAGATTTGTTAAAAAAAATTTTATTCAAACTCCAAAGTCAGAACTTGACGCCTACTCAATTCCAACATTAATTGACTCATACTTAGCAGCAGAGCCTGCAGCAAAGTACTTCTTTTAATCTACACACCTGTTAAGTCCGTACTAGTAAAAGATTTTCGGTATTTGGCCATATAATTTTTATTGGTGTTAGTAACTATTAGTGCTCTTTTTAATGTTTAATTCCTTTTTTATCATATATTTGCTAAAGTGAATTTTTTTTCGATTTTGTTTTTAAATGGAATCAGAATTGTAAAAAGCCTTAAAAAACCTATAGCCCTAAAAGAAAAACCATAAGAGATGGAAACTAATTCTTTTGTTCGCACCTTTTTTAAAGGACACTTTACAAAGAGTACAAAAATTGTTACTATACTTTTAATGGTAAGCAATATGCTTTTCGCACAGCAGCTAGATTATAAGACCACCTTTTCTGATGCTGAGTACTACTTCCTGTTTCAGGATTACAGAGAGGCTTTACCCTTGTACTTATCAATATACGACGAGGGTAGTAGTAATGCTAATCTACAATATCGGATAGGTTTGTGTTACTATAATATTCCTGGTTTAAAGCATCAGGCGATACCGTACCTTGAGGAAGCCGTAAAAAGCATAAACCCTTCATATCAAGAAGGTTCGTATAAGGAAACAGGTGCTCCTGCAAACGCATTCTTTTATTTAGGTGAAGCCTATAGGGTTACTGGGAAACTTGAAAATGCTTTAGAAGCATACAATACTTTTAAGAACACGCTTGACACTAGGGATGTTTATAATCTCGATTATGTAAATCAACAAATTCGTGCTTGTGAATTAGCAGCAGTTATGGCAGCAACGCCCATTCAGCTTTCAGCAGAGTTACTTGAGTTATTTGGTGAGACTAAGTACTTGTTTAACCCCGTGGTTTCGGCTGATGGTAATTCTATGGTATTCACCGTGCAAGAGAAGTTTTACGATGGAGTTTTTTGGGTACGGAAGGATGAAAACAGTAAATGGGGTGTTCCAGTAAATATTACTCTTGATATTGGTGTTGAAGGAGAGGTATATACAACTTCAATAAACGATGATGGAACAAAAATATTCCTTTATAAGAACGATAAAGGAACCGGAAACCTATACTATAGTAACCTGGTTAACGGCAAGTGGCAACCCGTTTCTAAACTTGGGAAAAACGTTTGTTCCCGCAACTGGGAAACCCATGCAAGTATATCGCCCGATGGACAGTTGCTATTCTTTACCTCAACTCGGAAGGGAGGGTATGGCGGTTTAGATATTTATGTTAGCAAGCTTAACTCCGATGGGGAATGGGGGCCTGCTTTAAATCTAGGGCCAACTATTAACACTGCACATAACGAGGAGAGCCCATTCCTGTCGCCTGATGGCGAGTACCTCTATTTTTCATCACAGGGGCATAACAGTATGGGAGGATACGACATATACTACTCTCAGAAGGATGCGAATGGGAACTGGGTTGCTCCAATTAATATGGGTTACCCAATAAACACTCCTGATGATGAACTTTTCTATTTCCCTATGGGAAAAGAAAAAGGAATAATGGCAAAAGTGGAGGAGGGAAATCCTGATTCACGTCAGATATACATGCTAAGCATTGGGAAAGTGCTTAACGATATCGAGATACCTGTTGAAGGGAAGGTTAAGTTAACAGATAACAACGAAATACAAGGGGAAGGAATTAGGTTGAAGCTGGTTAGAATTGAACCAGATTCTGTAATAGGAGAGGTCAACCCAGAAAGCGTTACTGGACTTTTTTTTTTTCAACGTTAAACCTGGCTCATATAAAATAGTTGCCGAAGCTGATAATTATGCGAATGATACTCTTTCATTCATTATCCCAAAAGAGTATTCCCAGCCAAGTTTCCCTGTTAATATTACCCTAACACCTAAAAAAGTAGCAGAGGGAGAATACCTAGCAATTAAAAGTATTCTTTTCGATTTTGATAGGGCAGAGTTAAATCGAGATGCAAAATTCGAGATTGAGAAAGTTCTCAATCTTTTGCAGAAATACAATGATTTAACTTTAGAAGTTAGTGGACATACCGATAGCAAAGGTTCCGTGGCGTATAACCAAAAACTTTCGTTAGAGCGTGCACAATCGGTTATCGATTATTTAACAGAAAGAGGTGTTCCTAGTAATAGGCTGGTACCTCGGGGTGCAAGCGTTTTTGAGAATGTGGCTGCAAACTATAAGCCCGATGGTACTGACAATCCCGAAGGAAGAAGTTTGAATAGGAGGGTATGCATAACCGTTTTAAACAAGGAGTCAGGGGTGAAAATTGAGGAGGATTTAACAGTGCCTGAACATCTTAAACCGAGAGAGCAAACATACACCATTCAGCTTGAACTATTTAGTAAGGATTTAAATGAAAGGGATCTAATGAGTTTGAAAGATTACGCCAAGATTGACCCCGTTCGTATTGAGGGGGCTGCGAATCAGTATGTTCATGTTATTGGCTCTTTTTCGTATAAATCAAATGCCATTGAGTTGCTCAATTACTGCATTGATAATGGCTTCCCTAATGCCACAATAATTGGTGAAAAAGATCTTACCAATCTTCTTGCTCTAGTACCGGTAACTGGGGAAAAATTAAAAAATTCAGAGAGTAAATATACAATACAAGTTTTTGCTCAACCCACGCCCATTGAAGATTACTCCTTTTTCAAGGGTTTTGCTGTTAAAGAGGTAAAAGGGAAAGATTCGTTGTATAAATACATATACGGGGAATTCATGAGCAAGGAATCGGCCAGCCATGAGCTCAAAAAGTTAAAGGAGCTAGGATTTACTGATGCATTTATTGTGAATATTGATCGATACACTGAGTAATCTTTTATATACCGTGAGTAACCTCGAGAATTCAGCTGTTAAACTTCGTGCTCTAGAACCAACCGACCTAGATCTTCTGTATTCATGGGAAAACAACATGGAGATATGGAAGGTGAGTAATACCATTACACCTTTTTCAAAGTACATTTTAAAGAAGTACATAGAAACATCACACCTGGATATATGGGAAACAAAGCAGTTAAGGCTAATTATTGAAGCAAAGAACCAAAGTTCCTTAATGCAAGTGTCGGTTGGCACTATTGATCTATTTGATTTTGATCCTTTTCACCTAAGGGCAGGAATTGGAATCCTTATTGCAAACAAGGAGTTCCGGCACAGGGGGTATGCAACTGAAGCTCTTTCACTGCTCATTCGTTATGCTTTCGAAACGTTACAGCTACACCAGCTTTACTGTAACATTTCATTCGAGAACCAGATTAGCATACAACTGTTTAAAAACCATGGTTTCAATGTTGTTGGGGTGAAAAAAGAGTGGCAAAAAACTTTAAATGGATGGGGAGATGAAATTATGCTTCAGTTAATTAATCCAATTCAGCAGGTAGCTAGGAGCTAGCTTGACATATTTCTTCAAATTTGGGGATTGTTTCAAGGGGGGTACTAGTCTTCTTCTCAAAATCAATTTTACTGCAAAAATGTTTTAATCCGTTTGTTACTAATAGGAAAGGGGCTTTTAGAGTAGTATTGTATCTGGCTGCTTGTTGGTATACCTGTTGGGTAAGTTCGGTTGTGTATGATTTGCATTCAACTACAAGCAGGGCGTTTCCCTGTTTGTTATAGGCGATTATATCGGCTCTTTGGGGCAACGAATTTACAGTTACTTTTTTCTCAACCCTCAATAGCCCCATAGGGTAACCTTTGGTAACTACAAGAAAATTTACAACATGTTGTCTTACACGTTCTTCGGGGGTTAGTGCTACGTATTTTCTTCGTATTGGGTCGAAAACTTTTGTTTGACCTCCCTCGGTTTTCACTTTCATGTTAAATGAAGGAAAGTTTAGCTTAATCACCACAATTATTCCAGCAGTTGAAATGAATAATTCAATAGTTTCTGTTTGTTTTTACGCATTGATTGAATTGCCACAAAAAAACATTATTTTTGTTGGTCAAAGATATTAAATTGCTTTCATTTATGTAAGTGTATAGCTTAAATACTATTTGAAAGCAAACGGACTTGAAATAAACCTATACTTTGACAATATGAAAACAAAAGACGAGATTGTTGCTAACTGGTTGCCCCGTTACACTGGTCAGAAAATAGAGGATTTTGGCACTCATATTCTTCTTACAAATTTCAGAGGATACCTTGATTTTTTTGCAGAATACAATAATGTTGACATTGTGGATCCGCATGCAAACATGCCGTGTGCAAACTTCGACGGAATAACAATGATTGATTTTGGCATGGGAAGCCCTAACGCAGCAACAATAATGGATCTTCTAAGTTCAATAAACCCCAAGGCCGTTCTTTTTCTTGGGAAATGCGGAGGGTTGAAAAAGAAAAGCCAGCTAGGCGATTTAATCCTGCCCATTGCAGCCATTCGCCACGAAGGAACCTCAAACGACTATTTCCCTCCGGAAGTACCTGCTCTTCCTGCGTTTAACCTGCAGCGAGCCGTTTCTACAACCATTCGAGATTTCAATAGGGATTACTGGACTGGCACCATTCTAACTACAAACCGCAGGGTTTGGGAGTACGATGAAGCCTTTAAGGAGTATCTGCGAAATATTAGAGCCATGGCAGTTGATATGGAAACCGCTACCATTTTTACCGTTGGGTTTGCCAACGAGATACCCTCAGGAGCACTTCTTCTCGTATCCGATCAACCTATGATTTCAACAGGCGTGAAAACTAGCGAAAGTGATAAGGTGGTAACAAATTTATACGTTGAGGATCACATTAAAATAGGAATAGAGTCGTTAAAAATACTTAAGAACGAAGGAAGGTCGGTAAAACACCTCCGTTTTTAGAATCTCCCATTTTTCATGGCTAAACGAAGTAACCCTAATGAGGCTTGTGAAGAGATTCTTAGCGAGCTAAAGAAAAAAATATTCAAACCAATTTATATTCTGTCTGGCGATGAGTTTTACTACATTGACAGGATAACCGATTTTATTGCAGAAAATGTGCTGTCCGAGTCGGAACGAGCATTTAATCAGGTTGTGCTTTACGGGAAGGATGTTGATGTGCCATACATTATTGAAACATCTCGTCGTTTCCCTATGATGGCGAACCAGCAGGTAGTAATTGTGAAGGAGGCTCAGAACATCAAAAAACTCGAGGATTTAGAAACCTACCTGAAGGCTCCTCTTAAATCAACCATACTAGTACTAAACCTTAAGTATACTCCCACTCAAAGTGGACGCCCTGGGGAAAAACTTAAAAAGTTATTTAACCTTGCCAGCAAGATTGGCGTTTACTTTGAATCGAGTAGGCTTTATGATTATCAGGTTCCGGCTTGGATTACCCAGCATTTAAAAAGTAAGGGGTTTACTATTGAGCCTGCATCAGCAGAGTTGCTGAAGGACTACCTGGGGAACGATTTAAGCAAAGTGGTTAAGGAACTTGAGAAGCTGGTAATTACGTTGCCTGCCGATAATAGGAGGATTACCGTTGCGCACATTGAGAAAAATATTGGGATAAGTAAAGATTTTAACAGGTTCGAATTTTGTAAAGCTATTGGAGAACGCAACATCCTTAAGGTAAACAGAATTGTTGATTATTTTGCGAAGAACCCCAAAGCAAGCCCCCTATTTTTAACTATAAGTTCTGTTTACCAGTATTTTCATAAAATATTTTCTTTCCATTTTCTTAAGGATAAAAACGATCAAAGTGTTGCGGTTGCCTTACGATTAAATCCGTTTTTTGTATCGGAGTATAAGAATGCTGCACGTATTTATAACCCAGCCAAATGTGTTCAGGTATTTAGCCTGCTGCGTGAATATGACATGCGTTCAAAGGGGGTTAACAACGATTCTACGGATGAAGGGGAGCTGCTTAAGGAGTTGATATTTAGAATTATGCATTAGCACCCCTTGAAGAATTTCCTTTATAGTCAAATTCCATTCATAACTACAGGATGACCATACTAATTATAATTATTACCTCCCTGATTTCGTTCCTGGCATTTAAGGATAACCGAATTATGAGTAGGCTACTGTTAAGCCCAAGCAGAGTTGTTCACAGGAAGGAGTGGTACCGACTTGTTACTCATGGCTTTGTTCATGCCGATTATATGCACTTGATAATAAATATGTTGGTTTTCTTTTCGTTCGGAATTTTTTCGCAGAATGTTTTTGAGAACTTGAAATTGCAGGGAGTCATGTCAAATACATCGATACATTTCCTTGGGCTCTACATTGGAGGGATTATAGTTTCATCATTAACAACCGTAAGGAAGTATAGGAACGATTCTTTTTATCAGGGAGTTGGTGCTTCAGGGGGCGTTTCTTCAGTAGTATTCTTCAGCATTTTTTTTCAGCCGCTCAACAACCTTTTACTGTTGGGAGTAATTCCAATTCCTGCAATTATTTTTGGAGTGGGATACTTGGTTTACTCACACTATATGAGCAAGAAATCTCATGACAATGTAAACCATGATGCCCATTTTATAGGGGCTGTATTTGGATTTGTTTATCCCCTTTTGATTAGCCCCACGTTAATCCACGTTTTTTTAAGAGAGTTGGGTTTTTAAGTATTTGCTTTATGAGCAGTTCGAAACAAGATTTTTTACTGAAAATACATTCCATTGGTGAACTTGATAAAAAGTATAGTTACGTTGTTGTTGTAGCTGAGTATCTGGGTGAATTAGTTTGGGTTAGGCAAAAAAGTAAAGAAACATGGGAAATCCCCGGTGGTCATATTGAAGAGGGAGAAATTCCAGAGGAGGCTGCTGTAAGAGAATTAGAGGAGGAAACTGGTGCCGAGAACTTTGAGATTTTTCCGCTCTGCGATTTTTCAATTGAAACAAAGAAAGGAGGAAGTTATAACCGACTATTTTATGCCAATGTGATTGAATTTGGGAAGTTAGGTTCTTATGAAATAGAAGAAATTATGGTCGCAAATAAATACCCCCTAGAGCTTACATACGAATTAATCCAGCCTTTGCTGATAAAAGAGGCCTTTGCTATTCTTGGAAAACGATTTACAAAGAATGATTAAAAATTATACGTGGTATAACAGTCAGTTTTTTTTAGAAAACCAGCCGGTGCTTTCTGCCACAAACAGGGCATTTGCATACGGCGACGGGCTGTTTGAAACTATTCATGCGTTTGGTACAACCCCACGTAATGTAGAACTTCATTATAAACGTTTAATAAATGGGATAGAACTGCTGGGGATGGAGGTTCCTCAGTTTCTTACAATGGAGTTTCTCGAAAGAGAAATTACACGTTTGCTCAATAAGAATAGAGTTTTCGGTAGCGCAAGAGTTCGGCTGACAGTTTTTCGTGAGGAGGGTGGGTATTACACACCAGCAACCAGTAAGGTTTCAATAATAATGCAGGCAAAGCCGTTGAAGTACAACTTTTATGAGTTAAATAAGCGTGGACTCGTTATAGATTTTTTCACGGGCTTAAGGAAACCCATAAACTACCTCTCATCAATAAAAAGTTGTAACGCATTGCTATACGTGATGGCTGGTCAGCATAAGGTACGAATGGGTGTTGATGATTGCCTGATTATTAACGATCAGAATCGTGTTAGTGAGGCAATTAGTTCGAACCTTTTCTATGTGGTTGGCGATAACATATATACACCTTCGCTAAACGAAGGTTGTGTTGACGGAGTGATGAGAAAGCTTGTGATAATAACAGCAAAAAGATTAGGTTTAACAATATTCGATAATGCATCAATTAACCCTCAGGAGTTACTACATGCTGATGAAATGTTTTTAACTAATGCAGTTAAAGGAATTCAGTGGGTTGTAGGTTGTCGGGAGAAGCGTTTCTTTAATAAAAAAAGCATTGTGCTGAGCAGGGAAATAAATCGAATTACATTTCCTGATCAGTTTAACGATGGGTTTTCGGGGTAAATGGTCCAAGGTTTATATTTTTGTCCGAGTTGACTTACAGTTTTTGCCCACATATCATCCTTCCCGGTCATTATTTTTACAACATCAAGCTCCGAAACAACCCAGCTGTGCTCTTTGAGCTCCTTTTCAAGCTGATTTGTTCCCCATCCTGAGTAACCTACGAAGAAACGCACCTGCCGGCTGGTAGCTTTCCCGTTAATAATTAGGGCTTTTAGCGTATCAAAGTTGCCACCCCAGTATAAACCATCAGAAACCTTTGCGGTATCGGGTATAATATCACCCAAAGTGTGAATAAAGTGGATGCTGCTGGGGCTAACAGGACCACCAATTGAGATGCTAACATTGAATTCTGGAAAATCGGGAAGAAGTTCGTTTATGCTCATGTCAATCATTCGGTTCAACACAAAACCTATCGTTCCATTCAGGTTGTGTTCAACCAGCAGGATTACTGATCTTTTAAAATATTGATCCATAAGACCGGGCTCGGCAATGAGAATTTTCCCTTGCTCAGGTGCAATTTGCTTATGCTCAATTTTGAAAAAGTCAATGTTTATCTCCATTTTATTAGTCACTTAAAATGGTTTAAAGTCATAATATTCAAAATAGTGGCTAAAAATCCTGTAATTACTCCATACAAATTATATGCCATTTGAATTATATGCTTTTTGCTTGTAATAGTTTTCTACGAGAATAAAAAAAAATGGTTAACCGATGATGTCTCATTTAAGTGAAATTAATTTTTAAAAAAAGGTTACTGTAATTGAAATCCCATTTAAATGTATAACTTAGACCTTCATATTTTTATGAAAATTTCTGCTTATGCAAGGCAAAGTAAAGCAACCATCGCTTTTCCAGGCGTTTATCCCCATCTTCTTCCTAATAGTTTTTTTAAGTTTAAATGTTTATTTTTTTGGTGAGAATACCCTTTCAGGAGCCAATCAAATTGCGCTGCTTCTTGCTGCAGCAATAGGAGGAATTATTGCCGTTCATTTAGGGCACAAATGGTTGGATGTACGAAAGAAGATTGTTTCAACCATTAGTTCAGCGATGCCATCAATTCTTATTTTGCTGTTAATTGGTTCGTTAGCAGGAACATGGTTGTTAAGTGGGGTAGTGCCCGCCTTAATATACTATGGCCTAAAAATATTGCATCCAAGCATTTTTTTGGCTGCAACCGTAGTAATTTGTTCTTTGGTATCATTGGCAACAGGTAGCTCATGGTCAACCGTGGCAACTATTGGTGTTGCACTTCTTGGCATTGGAAATGCACTTGGATTTAATGAGGGAGTTGTAGCAGGGGCAATTATTTCAGGAGCATACTTTGGCGATAAAATGTCGCCACTATCCGATACCACAAATCTAGCTCCAGCTATGGCCGGAACAGATCTTTTTACCCACATTCGATACATGGTTTTCACTACTGCACCGTCAATAGTTATTACGCTAGTAATATTCTTTTTTTTAGGATTAACACATAAGTCGGGCATTGTAAATACTGACATCCAGTACACTCTCGATGCAATTTCAAGCACCTTTAACATCACACCCATGCTTTTTCTGGTGCCAATAATTCTCATTACTATTATTGTAAAGAAGATGCCTCCACTGCCAGCAATCCTTATTGGCACCTTACTGGGAGCATTGTTTGCCATTATTTTTCAACCCAATATTATTCGGCAGGTTTCGGGTATTACTGGCAGCTATATTATGGCTTCGTACGTAGCAGCAATGCAAAGCATGTTTGGTGATATTTCAGTAACAACAGATGTAGCAGAGGTGAATGATTTGCTTTCTACGCGGGGAATGGCAGGTATGCTGAATACAATTTGGCTGATAATTTCGGCAATGATTTTTGGAGGGGTCATGGAGTCAGCCGGGTTACTGGTTCGTATAACGCAAAGCGTTATTAAGCTGGCTAAAAGCACGGGCTCATTGGTAGCCACAACAGTTGGAACCTGCTTGTTTTTTAATATCACAGCTTCAGATCAGTACATTTCAATCGTAGTGCCTGGGCGAATGTTTTCTAAAACATTCAGGGAGAGAGGGCTAAAACCGGAAGTGTTAAGCCGAACGTTGGAGGATTCGGGAACCGTAACATCGGTTTTAATCCCTTGGAATACATGCGGAGCAACACAATCAGCCGTGCTTGGAGTTCCGGTATTGTCATATTTACCATACGCTTTTTTTAATATCATTAGCCCGTTAATGAGTATATTCATGGCAGCATTCAACATAAAAATACGAAGGTTTGTTGAGGGAGAGGAGCCTGAATCTGATGAGGTAGATGTTGAGAAAGAGTAGTTTGTGCTAGGTTAGTTATAATTGAACCACCCTCCATGCTGCAAGCAGGTCAATCAATCAATCAATCAATCAATCAATCAATCAATCAATCATTCATTCATTCATTCATTCATTCCCTTCCTTATACCATCCAGCATACATTAGGTAACTTCTGGCAATTCGCTGGTTGTATTGTTTGGCCATCTCAGCGTCCACCTTTTTAATAAATTTTGCGGGGACTCCACCATAAACGCAACCGGGCTCAATGATGGTGTTGTTTAATACTAAGGCGTTAGCGGCTACAATAGCACCCTCACCAACCACAACGCCATCAAGTATTGTTGCGTTTATTCCTATTAGAGCTCCGTTCCTAATTTCAGCCCCATGAATGCATACATTGTGACCAATTGTAACATCATCACCTATTAATGAAACTGTTTTTTGGTAGGTCGAATGAATAACTGCATTATCCTGTATGCTAACTCTATTCCCAATACGAATATAGTTAACATCGCCACGAAGAACCCCTCCATACCAAATACTACAATCATCGCCAATTTCTACATCGCCAATAATAACAGCTGTTTCGGCAAGAAAACAGTTCTTCCCTATTCTTGGAGTAACCCCTCTGAGTGGTTTTATTAGTGCCATTTTATAAGATTTATAGTACAAAATTAGCTTCTTATAAGTTAACTTGAGGTACAAAAATAGATGAAATAATCAAACGCTTATTTATCAGTTTGTTTAGAATGTTTCGGTCGAAATCGATTTAAATGGGATTTTATTCATGTTATTAAACAGTGAAAAAAAATGATTTTAAGGCGATTCATTCTATAAAAAAGCTAATTTTGTACTATAATTAAAACAAACAAGAAAGTTTGAAATAATTAAAAATCAGTTAGATGCATATAAAATAGAACTCTATTTTATATGCATTTGCATTTAATTCTTACCTCATGAACGATTATAATAAATAATGGCCGTTATGGACAAACAAAAACAAACCATTAATTTAGAAGAGGTTGCAATTAGGTTCTCGGGTGATTCTGGAGACGGAATGCAGCTAACCGGTACCCTGTTCTCCGATGCATCAGCTCTTTTTGGGAACGACATTAGTACATTCCCCGACTACCCATCAGAAATTCGTGCCCCTCAGGGCACCATTGGGGGTGTTTCCGGTTTTCAGGTTCACGTGGGTAGCAAAAAGTTACACACACCTGGCGACTACTGTGATGTATTGGTAGCAATGAATCCTGCAGCATTGAAAGCGAACGCCAAATGGGTTAAACCAGGCGGAACAATTATTGTTGATAGCGATACTTTCAACGAGAAGGGGTTGCAGCGTGCTGGTTACAAAACGGATGACCCAATAGCAGAGCTAAAACTTGAGGATTATAAAACAATTTTTGCACCAATAACAACTCTTACCAAAGAAAGTTTAAAGGAAACCGACCTGGATAACAAGAGCATTGTAAGGAGCAAGAACATGTTTGCATTAGGAATGGTATACTACATGTTTGAGCGCCCCTTGCAATACACCGAGAAATTTTTTGAGAAAAAATTCAAATCAAAACCTCGGGTTATTGATGCAAATAAAAAGGTATTACGCGACGGGTATAATTACACCAGTAATATTCAGGCAATTGCAAATACCTACCAGGTTAGCCCAGCAAAAAACCTTAAGAAAGGTTTATATAGAAACATAAATGGGAACACTGCAGCTGCTTGGGGGTTTATTGCAGCTTCTGAGAAGGCAAAGTTACCCCTCTTCTGTGGGTCATACCCAATCACTCCTGCCACCGATATACTGATAGAGTTAGCAAAGCGGAAGGATCTTGGCGTGAAAACCCTACAAGTTGAAGATGAGATTGCAGGAATTTGTACTGCAATAGGAGCATCGTATGCTGGGAATTTTGCTATCACAACCACATCAGGGCCGGGCCTTTCATTGAAATCAGAGGCTATGGGGTTGGCAGTTATGACGGAACTTCCTCTTGTAATTGTTGACGTTCAGCGTGGAGGTCCATCAACCGGTTTACCAACAAAAACAGAGCAGAGCGATTTATACCAAGCGTTATTCGGGCGTAATGGTGAATGCCCCATGGTGGTTATAGCAGCTAGCACTCCAAGCAATTGTTTCGATTACGCATTTATGGCTTCGAAGATTGCTCTTGAGCATATGACTCCAGTAATTCTTCTAACCGATGGATATCTTGCTAATGGTACTGAACCTTGGTTAATCCCCAGCATGAAGGATTTTCCTGAGATTAAACCTCCCATTGTGGAGGAGAACACACCCAGCTACCAACCATACGAACGCAACCCAGAAACCTTGGCTCGTGGGTGGGCATTCCCAGGAAAGAAAGGAATTGAGCATCGAGTTGGAGGACTCGAAAAAGATTACATTAAAGGTTCGGTTTCGCATGATCCATTGAATCACCAGCGAATGGTTGATGTAAGAGCAGAAAAGGTTGAACGAGTAAAAAATTATATCCCAATACAAGAAGTGATTGGAGATGAGGAAGGTGACCTTTTAGTGGTAAGCTGGGGGGGGACATACGGCCACGTACTTACTGCAGTTCAAAATTTAAGAGAAAAAGGGAAGAGCGTCTCTTTATGCCACCTTAATTACCTTAACCCACTACCAAAAAACCTTAGTGAAATATTTAAACGCTATAAAAAACTGTTGGTGTGTGAGTTGAATATGGGGCAGTTGGCAAACTATCTCAGAATGAACTTTCAAGAATACAACTACCTACAGTACAATAAGGTTCAAGGTTTGCCATTCACAGTAGTAGAACTAGAAGAAAAATTTATTAAAATATTGGAGGCGAAGTAGTCATGGGAAAACATAATTATACTCCACAGGATTTCAAAAGCGATCAGGAAGTTCGTTGGTGCCCCGGTTGCGGCGACCACGCTATCCTAAACTCGGTTTACAGAGCACTCCCCGAAGTATCGGAGCTACTTGATTACAGCAAAGAGAGGTATGTGTTTGTGTCGGGAATTGGCTGCTCAAGCCGTTTCCCATACTACGTTAATACCTTCGGTTTTCACGGCATTCATGGCAGAGCTTCTGCTATAGCAACAGGAATAAAGGTTGCAAATCCTAGGTTAAGCGTTTGGCAAATGACAGGCGATGGCGATGCGTTGGCAATTGGTGGAAACCATTTTATTCACGCCATTCGACGCAACATTGATATTAATATTATCCTGTTTAACAACGAAATTTACGGGCTGACAAAAGGCCAGTATAGCCCCACCTCGAAGTTGGGTTCAGTTACTAAAACTTCACCATTCGGTACTGTTGAACAACCCTTTCGACCAGGTGAACTGATTATTGGAGCACAAGGCAAATTCTTTGCCCGCTGCATCGATGTTGATGTGAAGCACACAGCCGAGGTTCTGGTTGAAGCTGCAAAACATGATGGAACTTCTGTTGTTGTTGTTGAGCAGAATTGTGTGATTTTTAACGATAGAACCCACGCATACTATACCGACAAGGAGAATCGTTTAGAAAGAGTAATCTACCTTAAGCATGGTGAAAAAATGCTTTTTGGGGAGAAGAAAGATAAAGGCTTGGTTCTGGAGAATAACCTGCTAAAAGTGGTGAAACTGGGAGAGAATGGTTACACAATTGACAATATATTGGTTCACAATGCGTACGAGCCTAATCCTGGACTTCACGTGATGCTCGCAAACATGAATGCTCCCGAATTCCCAATGGCGTTGGGAGTAATTCGTGCAGTTAAGTTCCCTACTTACGATGACAATGTTCGCGATCAGCTAATAGAGATACAAAAAGAAAGCAAAATAACTTGTGTTGACGATTTGCTGCATAGCGGTGAAACTTTTGAGATGTAGTAACCTCAATTGAAAATATAAAAGGTGCTCGCTGAAAATTATCTTGAGCACCTTTTTTTATTTTGATGCAGATATTAACTTACATAGTGCTTCAGGATCTTCTTCGAGGCTGTTACCCACAACAATCATTTTTGCGCCAGCATCACGAGCCGATTTAACTTGTGATGGGGTTTTTATTCCTCCTCCCACAATAATTGGGATACTAACATTATTGTACACCTGCTCAATTGTTCTTGGAGGAATTGGAGCGTTCGCCCCGCTTCCGGCTTCAAGATAAATTGCTTTTAGCCCAAGTTGCTCCCCAGCTAATGCCGTTGAAACGGCAATTTCTGGTTTATTCAACGGGATAGGCATTGTGTTGCTCATGTACTGAACCGATGTGGGATGCCCGTTGCTTATAAGAATGTACCCGGTAGGAATAATCTCCATTTTGCTTTCCTTTAAAGCATTGGCAATTAATACGTGGTTGCCAATTAAAAAATCGGCATTTCGACCAGATATTAGTGAAAGAAGTAAAATTGCGTTTGCTTTCGAGGTGAATTGAAGAGGGCTTCCCGGGAAAAGAATAACAGGAATGTTTGAGTATCGTCTAATATAATCTAACGTGGCCTCCATATTCGATTTTACAAAGCTGCCTCCCAGCAGGAAGAAGTCAACGTTGCAAGTTGAGGCTAGTGCAGAGATTTTTCTAATAGCAGGCTCGTCGTATTTATCGGGGTCGATAAGTACTGTAAAGAGCCCTTGGCTCGACTCAATAATTTTGTTGTAAAACATGTTACCACATTAAAGTTTTTGGATCGCAACCAACCCATACCACGTTGTAATGATTAAGATAGTAAAAATCGAGGTTGAAATTTTGAATAGTACCTCCAAGCCTAATTGATGCTTTAAGCTTTCCTTTATCGTTGATGTGTTCGAAAGGTTTAATATCCATGTCAGCACCGCCCAGCCCTTCCATCCCGGGAAGTTTATAGAGGGCTTCCTTGGCGCTCCATATTAACGCAAGTTTCTTGTTGTTGGTTTGGTCGAGCCATTTTTTCTCATTGTTCGATAGGTACTTGTCTGCAACCTGGGTAAAGGTTCTTTCGAATGATTCGATATCAATTCCAACGTAGGAACTATGGCTGATAATAACCGCAACGTAGGGGTAGGAATGACTAATTGAGAGGTGTGAACGGGAGTGTGCCAGGAATGGGCGACGAGTTGGATGGTATAGAACCAAGCCGATATGGCCGAACTCTCTAATTAAACACCTGGCGGCAAGCCACTCGAGTCTTCTTTTTGGGTTGCTGATTTTATCGAGTCCGGGGAATAGGTTTCCCCCAACAATCTCTTTAAGCTTGCTTTCATCCTCATCTTCTTCAAGCTTCCAAATTCCAATGGAATAATCGTTCCCTTTTGTTATGTCAACTATTCCCATTTCATTTGCTGTTGGTATCCTTCCAGTTAAGCGTTTCAATAAGGTGTATAATGTCTTCTCCTATAAAATCTATTGCAGGAGATAGGGAATCCTTATTCGGGGTTAATGAAAAGTATAGTGCTCCACGTAAAAAATGTTTATTAGAATCGGTAACCATAAATTGCCACGAGCTTGCAGCATTCCCTTTAATATTATACACAATACCATACACATGGTTTTGCGGGTTAGAAAAAACTTTTTCATTTATGGCATCTGCTTTCAGAGCATGTTTGTAGGTCAACTTGCGTGAATCTTCCAGAAGCGAGTCGAGTTTGCCTTGTGCCACCTTGTAGCTAATGTGAATGCGAGCTTTGTATTGGGGGTAATCAATATTGATCCAGTTTTTTTCTGCATTCCAACTATTATCCTCAACAACTTCAGCGTATTTAGGGTACATGAATGTGTATGGATAGATGCTATCGAGTAGCTGGTATTCTTTTTCAGGGAAATCAATGCGGAAGTAGCCTCTGGGCTTAGGTGTTGAACTTTCGTTACAGCTGTAAACCAGCAGAATAATAGGTAGAATTATTAGCGTTAACCAAAAGAAATTTCGTTTTCGAATCATTGCTCGTTTACTTTTTTTATGGTTAACTTAATGCGTTTAATACGCTTGTTATCAACTGAATCAATGGTGAATTTAAACTGCTTGTGGTTAACAATAGTGTTTCTCTCAGGAAGCTGGCCAGTGATTTCAAGAATAAGCCCGGCTAGGGTTTCTGCTTCGCCCCGTACGCTATCGAAGATAGAATCGTTTAGGTTAAGAACTTTGCACAGATCGTTGAGTAGTATTTTCCCCTCGAAAAGGTAGTTGTAATCATCAATTTTAGTGTATAGCGATATCTCTTCATCTGATTCATCAGAAATCTCACCAACAATCTCTTCGAGGATGTCTTCGAGAGAAACAATACCGCAAGTTCCTCCGTATTCATCAACCACAATGGCCATGTGAATTCTATTGGATTGAAACTCTGTTAGTAGCTTGTTTATTTTCTTACTTTCGGGAACAAAGTAGGGCTGACGGATTAGTTTTTGCCAGTTAAAGTCTTCAGGCTCATGGATGTATGGCAGTAAATCCTTCACGTATAGAAGTCCTTCTATCTCATCGAATGATTGGTTGTAAACAGGGATGCGGCTATAACCCGATTCAACAACAATAGCTTTAAGTTTATTGAATCCCGTTGTTAGTTCAACGGCCACAACATCAAGGCGTGGCTTCATTATTTCCCTAACCTCAATGTGGCCAAAAGTTACAATCCCCTTCAAAATCTTTCTTTCTTCGGGGTGTTGTCCCGAAGTAATGTCGAGCGCTTCGCTGAGGTCATCGATAGAAATATTCCTTTTGGGGTTAAAATGTCGGCTAACTTGGGCGGTTGAACGAACTAGAAGGTAGTTGAGAGGCCTTAGAACTTTTGTTAAAACTAGAAGAGGGAGTGCCATTAACCGCGAAAACGGAAGAGGTTTATTTGTTGCTAGAATTTTAGGAAGAATTTCTCCAAAAAGTAGAAGGATAAATGTGATTACAACTACCTGAATAATGAAACCTAATATCTCGGAGCCTGAAAAATCGAAAAGAAAGTTAGTTAGGTATGCTGAAAGAATGATTATGCCTACGTTAATGAGGTTGTTGGCAATAAGAATGGAGGCTAGCAGGTGTTCTGGCCGTTTCAGTAAATCAACTATGGTGTTGTTGGTTCTTCCAGGTTCTTCTTCTAGCTTATTAACCTGAGTTGGGCTTAGCGAAAAGAAAGATGATTCCGAACCGGAAACTAAGCTCGAAAGTAAAAGAAGCACTAGTAATACAATAAAACCTGCAACTATGCCAAATGTAAGGTTTCCGGAGAGAAACGATAACAATGTAACGCTTGTGTGTAGGATGCTGGCCAAAATACGAAATAGTTACATGAATTTTTAGAATGGTAAATCGTCCTCTGGTTCAGGCATTGGGGGTTCTGGGTTGTTTTGCGGAGTGCCGGCAGAAGAAACACTTTCTTGCTGAGGTGCATCGGAAGTGTTGGCTGGCCCCAGGAACCGAAAGGTACTACACTGAACATCGGTGAAATATCTTTTCGCCCCGGTTTCTTTATCCTCGTAAACCGATGTACGAAGTTTACCCTCAATGTAAAGGAGTTTTCCTGCTTTCACATATTTTTCAGCTATTTCTGCCTGATTTCTCCATACAACAATGTTGTGCCACTCGGTTTGTGTTACTCGTTGTCCGCTCTTATCGGTGTAGGTTTCGTTGGTTGCAAGGGGAAATCGGGCAACGGTTACACCATTTTCAAGATGCTTCACCTCAGGGTCTTTCCCTACGTTGCCAATCAGAATCACTTTATTAACGCTCATGGTTTTATTTTTTTAATGTAAAATTATGTTATAGTTGCTTTGTTGAAAATATTATTTTCCAGCATCGGCTTTTCTAGGTTCGTTTACCTTCCTCCCTTTCCTTTTTTTCCTTCTTATTAATAGAATAATGCTAATAAATGAGAAGGTTAGGATAGAAACAGCTATAATAAGCCAAGATTTGTTGTTCAATTTCTGTGATGTTGCTTGTTTGTATACCAGCTCCTTCTGTAGTTCGGATAATTTGAAGTACTCCTCTACGCTATGCTTTGCCAACAGAGATAGTAGTTCGGGAATGTATTGTTCAATTTCGCCGTTCGAATTCTGTGAAAGGTATTTCCATAACGATTCGAAGTTATTGATGCTTGGGTCTGAAATAATTGCGTTATCAATGAGTTGTGAGAGCCCAGCCGTAGCTCCCTTTTTTATTTGTTGTAGCGTGTAGAAGAACCTTTCGTTTTGTTCCTTTGACGCGATTTGCCTTGAATGAATTGATGGGTTCTCATTATTTTGAGTTATAATATCGAGTAGCTTGGTGAAAATCTCAAGAAACTGTTCCGATAGTCCAAGCGAATCGGCGGCGATAGCTAAACGTGTTGTCTGAAGCATTAGCAAGCTAGGAGGGACTTGCCATGAACGAAAAATTGCATCCTCAATAAGGGGTTTAACACTCTCATCGGCAATTGCAATAAGCAGGTTCGAAATAATTTCAACTTCTCTTGCCTTCGCTTCTAGTTCTGTTTCGGTGTAGGTTTTAACTTCAAATTTGGTACTATCAGTTTTTTGTTCCTGTGGTTTAATGGCAGAATTAAGTTCTTGTTCTGCAATAGTTTCCATATTTTTTACGGGAGGAAGATTTTTAAGCACTTGATGTAGCAGGGAATCCTTCGGGTTCTCAACGGTTATCTCGGCAAGGGGTTGCTTTGTTACTTCAATTTTTTCAGCGGTAGCTGAAGGTGTAGTTGGGATAATTTTTTGTGTCATTTTGGCTTGGTCACGCATGTTGAAGCCTTTACCCTCGAAAAATATCTTGAATTTTTTATCGGTGCTAATGTATTGCATATGGGTTGGTTTCGAGGGGTCAACCAATGCAAACCCAGGTGAATTAATGGTGTCGATAACAAGTGTTTTCTTTGGAAGTTCAGTGCTTCTGGTGTATAAGTCGGTTGCTGATACGATAGCTTTTTGGTAGCGAGGAAGGAAAATCTCAATCTCGTAGATATCCATATCGCCGTATCCGTCATCATCAAAGAGCGCTGTAAGTCCAATTGATCCGTCGTTCACAGGAAAGTAGAAGAGGTTGTCGTCGGTTGTGTTAATAGGGTATCCTAAATTAATTGGTTTGGACCAGCTGTTGTCCTCCTTTTTTTGGGAGAAAAAGATATCGTATCCACCTAACGTGTTGTGTTCTTCTGAGCTGAAAAAAAGAGTAGTTCCGTCAGTGGTGATGAATGGTGTATTCTCGTTGAAGCTGGTATTAATTGCTGGGCCAAGGTTTTGGGCTGGTCCCCAATCTGCTCCGGGCTCCCGATTTGACAGGTAGATATCTAAGTCGCCAAACCCGCCGTTGCGGTTGCTGGTAAAAAAAAGACTTCGGCCATCGGCCGAGATGCATGCGTGGGTTTCGTAGTAGTTAGTATTAATGTTCTCGTTTAACTTTTTCATTGGTGACCATGATGTTCCATTGAAGGAGCTAACGTAAATATTGCCATCGTGGTTATCGTCCTTAAAAAGGAATAATTCGGTTCCATCGTACGAGAGGGATAGGGTTGAGCAGTTGCCGTCCACCATCAGGTCGAGGGTAATGTTCATAGGAATGCCCCAGCTGTCACTCTCATCCTTTCGCAAAATGTGAATTGCTTGGTAGAACTTACGTTTTGAAGTGAAAGCCATTGTTTTCCCATCGCCTGATATTACGGGGTTAAAGTTTGAGAACCTGTCGTTAACATTCTTCCCGAAGTTGCTACGGATGAAATTTACTGGGTATGACTGGAGTACTCTTGAGTTTTTCAGCGTGTTCAGCTGGTGGTTCAGGTACTCCATGTTGTACTGCGATTCTCTTTTAATATGTGATTTAAATTCTTCGTATGTTTCCTGAGCTTTTCCTAGTTGATTGTTGATAAAGTAGGCGTTTGCTAGGTAGAAAAAAACATCAACAGGTGCTTGGGTCTCTTTCGTTGAGAATTCGTTAAACCTTTTACTAATGCCCTTCGTGGCAAACTCTAGGAAAGGAATTGCTTGATGTTTGTGCCCTTGTATATTCAGGTAGCAAATGCCAATTTTGTAGTTTAAATTGTAGTTGTTTTCATAGTGGGGAAGTACCTTCTGGTATAGAGCAACAGCTTCTTCATAGTCTTCAAAGTAGAAGTATGAGTTGGCATCTTTATATAGCTCTTCAATTTCCTGCTTGGTTTGTCCAACAGCAATGAGATGAAGGGCGATAAATATGAAACTAAGAAAAAATCCTCTCATCATTTATAAAATCGATTGTTTACAGTTATACCTACCTGAAAAACATTCCAATTGCACACATTGTTTAGTTGAATTTGATGTTCAAATATGATTCTTATTGGCCAATAATTTCAGTTTGGGTGGATGTATTTTTACTTACATTGCTTTGTCCCTGGGTTATAGGGATGTTGCTTGTTGAATTATCGATGTAATGCATGTTGTTGTGCTGAGAATCGAATTCAACAAAGTATATATCATTGTCACCAAATCCATTAGGTAGCATCCTGGAAATATATCCCGATGAACCATTCCCAACGGGGAAGAAGAAAACATCGTCATCGGGTGTGTTTAAAGGATATCCAAGGTTAATGGGTTTTGTCCACTTTCCATTCATAAGGTACGAAACGAATATATCGTAGCCTCCCATATTGGGATGCCCTTTCGATGCAAAGAATAGTTTTTTCCCATCCTGTGAAAGCATGGGGGCAATGTCATCTAGAGAAGTGTTTATTATGTCGCTAATGTTTTTCGCATCGGACCAACTTTCACCAACTTTTGTTGAGAAGTAAATGTCGAAACCACCCTTACCGCCTGGTTTGTTGCTCGAAAACATAATTGTATCGCCCGATGGGCTGAAGGAAGCATAGTTTTCCCAGCTTCTGGAGTTAATCTCCTTTGGCAGCTTGCTAATTATGTTCCATGAATTCTTTGTAGAGTCGAATTGGCTTATGTAAATATTGTAATCATCGTTATCATTACGGGCAAGAAGCAAGGATTGGCCATCGGACGACAGTCCAACGGTTGATATGGGGCCATCGGCAAACAGTTGGCTGTTAATGTTTAAAGGGTGGCTCCACTCATGCCCATCGAAGTAGCTTGCCATTATTGCATTATAAAACTGGAGGGACGAAGTGTAAATAAGCAATTTGTTGTTTGCAGAAACAGTTGGGTTAAGCTCAGGGAATCGCGTATTTACTTTACCACCAACTGATGTGTATTTAATGTGAATGGGATTGTCCTTCATTTGTATGGCATATTCAACCGCCTGAATCTCAGCATTAACCACGTTTCTCTCTTTGGAATCCTCCTCGTTTAGCAGGCTAAGGTACTTATTAAAAGCTTCCTGGGCTTTTCCAAACTCACCTATAACCCGAAGTGCTTTTCCGTAGTGCAAATACGATTCACGAGGGGCTTGGTTCTCAGTATAATAACCTTCCCGGTATATAGGGGTGATATCCTTGATAGCCTCTTCAAAAAAAGGGATGGACTTGTGCTTCTCATTTATTATATTCAAGTAACAAAGGCCAATGCGGTAGTTAATGTTGGCGTTGTTTGGGAATGAATTATGAATTTCAAGGTATAGAGGCAAGGCATCTTTGTACTCTTCGTATAAAAGATAGTACTCAGCATCAACAAAAATCCTTTTAAAATAGGATGATTTTTGAGCAGTTACATGTAATTGAGAAAGGAATAGTATTGTTAATAAGTAAACCGTTTTTCTCATTTATTACTGTTATTCAGTATTTTGTATAAAGTGATGCGCACTTATGAATGAAATATCATTCAACTCACTTTCTTCCCTCATCAATATTTTATGCCAAAGTAACTAATTTTAACGCTTTTTACAAAAAAAGTAGTAAAAAAACGTTGGGGCACCCCAGCTAATTAACGTTTTTGTGATAATAATCAATAAATAAGCGTTTTATTATCATTAAAAGTCAATCCAGTACGGGTAGTGCCTGCTATAAGAGAACAGTGCCGTTAAGGTGTTTCGTTCACAAAATGTAATGTAAATATATACAAGCACATGGGTTGTTTCTGGATGGATTTTGCAAGGTGATACCACTTTATAAATTTTTCTAGAATATAAAACGATCAAAATTAATTACATTACTATATTTGTAAAAGGTAAAGAAAGCCTTTCTTTACAGGGTGTAGTAGGTTAGTTATTCAATATTTAAAACACTTAAGCATGAGAAAATGGCGTATTGAAGATTCAGCAGAGCTCTATAACATAAGAGGTTGGGGAATAAATTTTTTTAGCATTAACGAGAAGGGGAATGTTGCAGTAACTCCTCGAAAAGATGGTGTTGAGGTTGATTTAAAGGAGTTGGTTGATGAGCTTCAGCTTCGCGATGTTTCAACTCCAATGTTGTTAAGGTTCCCCGATATTCTTGATAGTAGAATCGAGAAAATGTCGAGTTGTTTCAACATTGCTGCTGAAGAGTATGGATACAAGGGAAAGAATTTTATAATTTATCCGATTAAGGTTAACCAAATGCGCCCAGTTGTAGAGGAGATTGTCAGCCATGGAAAAAAATTTAACATTGGACTTGAAGCAGGCTCAAAACCTGAACTTCACGCAGTTATTGCTATTAATACTGATAACGATTCCTTAATAATTTGCAATGGATACAAGGACGAAGATTACGTTGAGCTGGCCTTGCTTGCCCAAAAAATGGGGAGGAGAATCTTTTTGGTAGTTGAGAAAATGAATGAGCTGAAGCTCATTCAGAGGGTTGCTAAGAGGCTTAAGGTGAGGCCTAATATAGGCATTCGAATAAAACTGGCCAGCTCGGGCAGCGGGAAATGGGAAGATTCCGGCGGCGATGTTAGTAAGTTTGGGTTAACCTCCAGCGAGCTCCTTGAAGCGCTCGATTTTCTTGAGAAGAATAAAATGGTTGATTGCCTCAAGTTGGTTCATTTTCACGTTGGGAGCCAGGTAACAAAAATTCGGCGAATAAAAATTGCGCTTCGTGAAGCATCTCAATTTTTTGTGGAGCTCTGCCGCATGGGTTTCAATATTGAATTCGTTGATATTGGTGGTGGTTTGGGCGTTGATTACGATGGAACTCGTTCAGCCAACAGTGGCAGCAGCGTGAATTACAGCATTCAGGAGTACGTTAACGATGCTGTATCGGCAATGGTTGATGCCGCAGATAAGAACGAACTTCCTCATCCGAATGTAATCACCGAATCGGGGCGTTCACTTACTGCGCATCATTCGGTGCTAGTATTTGAGGTTCTTGAAACCACAAGTTTACCTATATGGGGTGAAGATGAGGAGGTTTCAGAATCGGATCATGAGCTGGTGCAGGAACTTTACGAGCTATGGGATAATATTAATCAACCCAGAATGCTTGAATCGTGGCATGATGCTCAGCAAATTAGGGAGGAGGCCCTGGATAGGTTTAGCCTTGGAATTCTTGATTTAAGAACGCGTGCTCAGATTGAGCGGCTTTTTTGGTCAATAGCCAAAGAAATTCAAACTATGACTTCTCGTATGAAGCATATACCAGAAGAACTTCGCCATCTTCCTAAGCTTTTGTCCGACAAGTATTTCTGTAACTTTTCGTTATTTCAATCGTTACCCGATTCCTGGGCAATTGACCAAATATTTCCGGTGATTCCCCTTCAGCGCCACGACGAGAAACCTGACCGTTCAGCAACAATTCAGGATATTACCTGCGATTCTGATGGTCAGATTGACAACTTCATATCTACCAAGAATTTTTCGTACTATCTACCCATACATTCACCAAAGCCTCGCGAACCATACTACGTTGGTGTATTCCTTGTTGGTGCGTACCAGGAAATTCTTGGCGATTTACACAACCTTTTTGGTGATACGAATGCTGTGCACGTTTCGGTTGATGAAAACGGTTATAGCATCGATCAGGTGATTGATGGGGAAACAGTTGCTGAGGTTCTGGATTACGTACAGTACAATTCCAAGAAGATGGTTCGAACGGTGGAAACATGGGTAACCTCAGCAGTAAAATCGGGGATTATTACTACTGAGGAAGGGAAGGAGTTCCTGTCGAACTACAGGTCGGGTCTGTATGGGTATACTTACCTGGAGTAGTGTTTAGTGCTGCAAGTTAACAGCAACAACTTCCTTAATTTGAGGGATGTCCCGCTTAATGGCTTGTTCAACGCCATTTTTAAGGGTCATTATGCTGTAGGGGCAACTTCCACAGGCTCCAAGTAGCTTTACCTTTACAGTTAAATCGTCGGTAACTTCAACAAGTGAAATATCTCCACCATCGTTTTGAAGGAAGGGACGAATTTGTTCAATTGATTCCTGAACCTTTTGAGTGATCTCTGAGTTTGACATAGCAATAAATGTTTATTTGTGTTTTATTTCAACTTTTTTTGTGGCGGGTTTTTCAATGTTTCGCTTGTTAACTTGTTGAATCAAGTTTGAGGCTAGCTCGCTAAACGCATCGGTAATAGTTCCCTGTTTTGAAGCCATAGGAGTACCATCATCACCACCTTCACGAATGCTTTGTACTATTGGGATTTGCCCGAGTAGAGGAAGGTGCATTCGTTCTGCAAGCTTCTTGCAGCCTTCTTTGCCAAAGAGGTAGTACTTATTGTTTGGCAACTCCTCGGTGGTGAACCAGGCCATGTTTTCAATTAAACCTAGAACCGGCACATCAACCCCTTTGCCAGTGAACATGCTAATTCCCTTAATCGCATCGGCTAAAGCAATTTCTTGCGGAGTGCTAACAATAACAGCTCCTGTAACCGAAACTTCCTGTACCAGGGTGAGGTGGATGTCGCTTGTGCCTGGCGGCATGTCGATGAATAGGTAGTCGAGTTCTCCCCAGGCACCCTGATGAATTAGTTGGCGTAAGGCGTTGGTTGCCATTGGTCCGCGCCAAACTAGCGCTTCGTTTGGGTTCACAAAGAAACCGATTGAAAGATGCTTAACGCCATAGTTTTCAACAGGTTCAATCAGGTCGAGTTCACCTTCCTTAATCATTTTGGGCTGAGCCTGCTCCATCCCCAGCATTTTGGGTATCGATGGGCCGAAAATATCAGCGTCTATTAATCCAACTTTTGCACCAGTTCTTGCAACAGCAACGGCCAGGTTAACGGCTATGGTTGATTTACCAACGCCTCCTTTTCCGGAGGCAACCGCAATAATATTTTTTACGCTAGATACGGAAGCCTTTGCTTTATAGGGTGACTCCTTTGGCTTTGCCACAGGAGATAGAAGTAATATTTCAACTGAAACCGTTTCACCGAATACCCCATGTAGAGCCTTTACAGCAGCTTTCTTGATTGAAGTGGCGAACGGGTCGTTTGGCTTAAGTAGTTCAAGGGTGAAACTTACCTTTCCTGCTTCAGTGGAGAGGTTCTTAACCATTTCAAGCGATACGATATCATTGCCCAGTTCAGGGTGCTTTATGGTTCTCAGAATTTCTACTACTTTTTGTTCTGTTACCATCACTGTTTTTATTTGATTTAAATTAATGTGCAAAAATACATATTCAGTTAGTATGTAACAAATGGTTGGGATAATGGTTTTGGCATAGGTAGATTATTTAGTGTAGGTAAGGTTATATTAGCTCTATGTTTGGATCCCAGAATATTTTTTTGAAGTCAATAATTCTATCGTTTTCCAATTTTACGCCTTCACTTTCAAGGAGTTCTTTCATAGTGTTGCTACCAGGGAAGTGCGATTTTCCTGTAAGTAGCCCGTTCCTGTTAACTACTCTGTGGGCAGGAATCCATCCTATGAAGTTAGTGGTGGAGTTCAATGCCCACCCAACCATTCGTGCGGATTGTGGTGAACCAATGTACCTGGCAATGGCACCGTAACTTGTTACCCTTCCTTCTGGAATTAGGCGGGTGACTTGGAATACCCTCTCAAAAAAATTCTCGTTACTCAAATTCAGGTTCTTTTAGCTCTCTATCATTAGCGAGCTCAAAACTTATGTATGTGATTGGTTTCCCTTGTTCTAGGAACATTTTTTCGTAGAATGTTCTGATTGATAGTATCGGATCTGCGATGCTACTGTTGTAAAGGTTATTGGTGCAGTAAAGAATTTTCAGGTTATTCTGTTCAACCAGGGCTTTTGTGTAATCGTGGAGACCCAGGCTATCGGTTTTTAAATGTACAATCCCGTTTTTCTTTGTAAAATTTTGATAGTAGTTCAGGAACCTGCTCGACGATAACCTTTTTCTGGCTTTTGAGGGTCGGGGTTGAGGGTCGGGGAAAGTAATCCAAATTTCAGAAACTTCATTCTCTGAAAAGAACGACCGAATGTGTTCAATTCGTGTTCTGATGAACGCAACGTTAGGCATTGCAAGTTCAGCTGCTTCTTTTGCTCCCTTCCATAATCGAGCCCCTTTAATATCAATGCCGATAAAATTTTTGTTAGGGTAGTTCTTTGCAAGATTTACGGTGTATTCCCCTTTTCCGCACCCTACCTCAAGAACTATTGGGTTTTGGTTTTTAAAGAAATTTTTATTCCACTTCCCCTTTAGAGTAAAATCGTTGTTCCATACTTCCTGAAACGATGGCTGGAATAAGTTTTCAAACGTATTGTTTTCGGCAAATCTTTTTAGCTTGTTCTTTCCCACACTTTGAAAAATAATGGAGTTAAACGGAGGGGTACTAATTAGTCGTTTCGATTCGAAGGCCTACTGATACAACCTCTTTCAGTTCTCGGACTCTCATTGCTTGTTGTATGCTGAAATGGTAATCCCCTTGTGAAGGGAAACGGATTTCTACTTTATAGGGAATTTGGTTGTCTCGGATTCGCCCAAATCCTTTGCCTAACCATTCTCCGCGGGAGTTGGCAAGGATGCATTCCATTGTATCGCGAAGTTTTGCACCGGTAGGCGCATGGGTTTCAATAAATAGGTACAAATTGCTATTCGGGTAGTTAACGGTATTCCTTAGGTTTATGTATATATTGTGAGATGATACTGTATCGGATATGTTTACATTGAAATGAGCAATGCTGTCCATGTGCCAAACCTCATTGGGAATCATTATGTTCTGGTTGTAAATATCATAATTATCGCAAGAAGTAATAATTATTGAGATAGCTAAAAAAAGGTAATTGATGTTACGCATTGTTTCTTCTTCGTTTAGATTTTCTTCTTTTTTTAGATTTAGATTTTTGTTCGTCGAAGCGGGTTAGGCTATCTTGTTCAATAGAGCTGTTGTATCCCAGCTCAGCAGCTTTTGGTGGCTCCTTTGTAATATCGATAAGCTTATCGGGCTTTTGACCTTTTTTGTTTTGTTCAATAACCTCCTTCACTCTCTCAATGCTTATGCTTGTTAAGTTTATCGCTGAGTTAGGATCAGAGCTGAACCACATTAATCGTTTAAAGATATCGGTTTTTTGGTGGAAGTATGTGGCATCCTTTGTTTCGAGAGGAATGTTAGTTTTAGGGAAATCTTTTCGAGCATCAACGTAGCAATCGTACTCGTAGTTTAAACAGCACTTAAGTTTTCCGCATTGGCCGGCAAGCTTCTGTGGGTTAAGGGATATTTCTTGTACTCGAGCAGAGTTTGTAGTAACCGAGTTAAAAGAGTTAATCCACGACGAGCAGCAGAGTTCTCTTCCACACGAACCGATTCCTCCTATTCTTCCTGCTTCCTGCCGTGCGCCAATCTGGCGCATTTCAATCCTTATCTTAAACTCATCAGCCAGAATTTTGATAAGCTCACGAAAATCCACCCGCTCGTCGGCGATGTAGTAAAAAATAGCCTTTGTTTTATCGCCCTGATACTCAACATCTCCAATTTTCATATTAAGGTTCAGGTCGGCGGCAATTTGTCGTGAACGAATCATGGTGTTATTTTCTAACGCAATTGATTCGAGCCACTTGTCAATATCGGCAGGTTTTGCTTTTCGATACACCTTTTTAAGTTCGGTTGAGTCCTCGATAAATCCAACTTTTCTCATTTGAGCCTCAACCAGCCACCCGGTAATTGTTACAGTACCCATGTCATGCCCTGGAGATGCTTCAACAGCAACGATATCACCCTTTTTTAGGTGTAGGTTGTTCACGTTTCGGTAGAATCCTTTTCGGGTATTCTTGAATTGAACCTCAACTACATCAGTTTTTATTGGTGGCTCGGGAAGTTTCTCAACCCAGTTATGAATGCTGAATTTAAGGCAGCTGTTATTCTGGCAAACGGAGTGCTCAAGCTCTTCCTCGTTTTTAATAATAATGCCCCGTGAGCAAATACTCCTGTTCATATGGTTTTTTATTTGTGTGAAATAATGGGCAAATTTAGCAAAATCATTTGAAATTATTTTTTGTTCGACTTGCCTTCAATAAGTTTGACCATTTTCATGGTCATGTCGGTAAAAATTATTTGGGCATTCCCGTTCCTCGATATGTGGTCGATTGCAAGGTTAAACTCGCGGTTGAACTGAAGTATGTTTTTTTCGTTGATGTAAGGAGAGAACTTTTGCCCAAAATCAGACTCTTCACCGTTTAAGTATACGATGTCATTTAACCCCAGATTGAGCATAAAACTTTCACGAGTTAATCTTAGGGCGTACGCAAGGAATTCCTTTTGTTTCTCACGGCCCAACCCAGAAATTTTCTCTACCCAACCCAGTAATTTTGGAACATCCTTTGTCCAGCAATGTCGCATTAAATCACGATAAAAATTAAAGTATGGGTTCGCTTCGTCGGCGTTGAGAATTTTAAGTGCCGATTGGTAATTTCCGTTTGCAATGTGGCTAATATCATTCGCTTTCGAAGGATTCATCTGAAAGCGGTCAACCAATGCTGTTGCAATATTTTCCCTATTTATCGGGGGAACTTTTATTATTTGTGTTCGTGAAAGGATGGTTTTGAGGATATGGTCGGGCGATTCTGTGACTAGCAGGAAAACCGTTTTTTGGGGTGGTTCCTCAATAAGTTTCAGTAACCTGTTGGCAGCCTGTATGTTCATACGCTCGGGAAGCCAAATAATCATGGTTTTGTATTCAGCCTCGTAGCTTTTTAGGCTTATCTTACGTATTACCTCCGAACTTTCGGTAACCCCAATAATTCCTTGCTTCTTATCGCTTCCTAGCTTTTCGTACCAGTCGGTTTCGCTTATATAGGGGTTCTCGAGAAGCGCCTCACGCCATTGAGCAATAAAAATGTCGCTGAGTTTTCCCGAGGGCCCTTTGTCATCGTCGTCATCATCACTCTTTTTTTCGGTGAGAAAAATTGGAAATACAAAATGTAGATCGGGGTGAATTAACTTACTATACTTATGGCACGAGGGGCAAGTTCCACACGAGTCGGTTTCTCCTTTGTTGCTACAATTTATATACTGTGCGTATGCGATAGCAAGCGCCAGCTTGCCGGTTCCTTCTGGTCCGGTAAATAGTTGGGCATGTGGTATCCGGTTGTCCCTTACGCTCTTAATTAACCGTTGCTTTGCTAATTCTTGGCCTACAATATCTTTAAAATTCATCTTTAATATCAAATTAAATCGGATTTCAAAGGTAAGAAAAAGTATGCAATGTTTCATGTTTCAGTACAATGTAATTGGAGCGCCCAACCCAAACGTTTGCAACGAAAAATCAGGGTTTTAGCGGTAACGGTAGCGTTGTATTTCGTATATTTGTGAGTGAATAACTTTAAAACAATTTGATATGATTAGCATTGATTCGTATAGTTTTGCAGGCAAAAGGGCTATTGTTCGCGTTGACTTTAACGTGCCCCTCGACAAGAAGACCTTCGAGGTTACCGATGATACCCGCATACGCGGAGCGCTTCCAACAATAAAGAAAATTTTACACGATGGGGGTTCTGCTATTTTAATGTCGCACTTAGGTCGTCCCAACGGAACGCCACAGGAAAAGTACTCGCTAAAACATGTTATTCCCGCAATTGAGAAGAATTTGGGAATGAGTGTGAAGTTTGCTCCCGATTGCATTGGCATCGATGCTGTAAATTTGGCATCGGAACTTAAAGCAGGTGAAGTTTTGGTGCTGGAGAACCTGCGTTTCTACGAAGAGGAGGAAGGCAAACCATACAGCCTGCCTGAAGATGCGACCGATGAACAGAAGAAGGAAGGCAAGGCCAATGTGAAGGAACGCCAAAAGGAGTTCGTTAAAAAGCTGGCCAAATTGGCAAATTGTTACGTGAATGATGCTTTTGGAACAGCGCATCGTGCTCATGCATCCACCGCACTTATAGCCGCTTACTTTCCCAACCATAGCATGTTTGGGTATTTAATAAATAGCGAACTCAATGCCATGGACAAGGTGCTTAAGGCAGCTGAAAAACCATTTACAGCCATAATGGGAGGAGCAAAGGTTTCTGATAAAATTTTAATAATCGAGAATTTGCTCGAAAAGGTAGATAACCTGATAATTGGCGGTGGTATGACCTACACCTTCATCAAGGCAATGGGCGGAAAAATTGGGAACTCAATCTGTGAGGTTGATAAGCTTGACCTGGCCCGGGAAATTCTTGTGAAAGCAAACTCTAAGGGCGTAAATGTGCTTCTTCCGGTTGATGCGGTAAACGCCGATGCATTCGATGCGAATGCAAACACAAAGATTACTGAAACGGAGAAAACACCTGAGGGCTGGATGGGGCTGGATATTGGACCCGAAACCGTAAAGAATTTCTCCGAGGTAATTAGCCAATCAAAAACTATTTTATGGAATGGCCCAATGGGCGTTTTTGAGATGGAAAAATTTGCGAACGGAACATCTGAAATTGCCAAAGCAATTGCCGATGCAACAACAAAAGGGGCCTTTAGCCTAGTTGGAGGAGGCGATTCAGTTGCAGCTGTAAACAAGAATAAGCTGGCCGATAAAATCTCCTATGTTTCAACTGGTGGCGGTGCTATGCTCGAGTACATGGAAGGGAAGGAGCTGCCCGGAATAAAAGCCATAAGAAGCTAGTTTTAACATCATAATAAAAATCCCTGTCAGGAGTTTTTCTTGACAGGGTTCTGCTTTTAAATGGATTTGCAGTCGAAAATATTCTCCATAAAAACGGACGAAGAGTTTCAGAATTGTGCCATCGAAACCTTTCGTAAGCAGCACAAGAACGTAAAAGTTTACGCAAAATACGTTTCGTTGCTTGGAATGTCACCTGAAAGTGTTGATTCTGTTGAGAAAATACCTTTTCTGCCAATACAATTCTTTAAATCGCATAATGTTTTAGGAGATAACCAGCTGCCTGAGGTTACTTTTTCCAGTAGCGGGACTACTGGAACCGAAACAAGCCGGCACTTGGTTTCAAACTTGTCGTTGTACAAGGAGAGTTTCACTAGGAGTTTCAAACTTTTCTACGGAAATCCTGAGGATTACTGCATTCTTGCGCTCCTTCCATCTTACATGGAGCGCGAAGGCTCTTCGCTGATTTACATGGTAGAAGAGTTAGTTCAACAGAGTAACAACCCAAACAGCGGTTTCTTCCTTAACCAGTTGGCTGACTTGGCTCGCTTACTCGAAAAGCTTGACTCATCTGGGCAAAAAGTCATACTCATTGGCGTTTCATTTGCATTGCTTGATTTGGCAGAAAAATTTAGCTTTCAGCTAAAGAATACCATAGTTATGGAAACTGGTGGAATGAAAGGTCGACGGAAGGAGATGGTGCGTGAGGAGCTACATGGTATTCTATGTAAATCATTTGGCGTTTCTTCAATTCATTCCGAGTACGGAATGACCGAACTACTATCGCAAGCATACTCCTCAGGTAAAGGAACTTTTCGATGCCCACCCTGGATGCAGATTCGTATTCGCGATCCTTACGATCCCTTTAGTTGCCTTGCGGATTGTAAATCGGGAGCCATAAACGTTATCGATTTGGCAAACCAGAACTCATGCTCTTTCATTCAAACCGATGATTTAGGCAGGTTAAATACCGATGGTTCTTTCGAGGTGTTAGGCAGAATGGATAATGCCCAAATTAGAGGATGCAATTTACTTGTATAGGAGCAAAAAAACCGCTGCCGGATACTCCGGCAGCGGAAACCTTAAAAAGAACCATGAAAAAGCAAACTAACCTCCTTCTTTTCTGAAGGCTTTTCTGCTTATCGCTATAGCCTAAAACCTCACGGTTTTTTTACAGGCAAAGCATCGTTATGCAACTTGTACAAATTCAATTATCCAAAGAAAAACCTTTAAAATATAAAACTAAAAACCGTTTTCATTATTGTACCTTTATGATACATTAACACAAAAATGGTTTAAAGGTTCAGGTAACTATTTTTCAATGGTTACTTCAAGCCAATTTTTATTGCAATATCTTTCGGAAGAGCATCCTTGTGCAAAAGTACTGCAATGGTTTTACCTCTAACATATTGCTCCGACATGTGAAGGTAACCATCGTATATATGATCATCGGTTCCCCATGAATTTTTTGTAATGAAGTATTGGGTACCGTTTGTGTCTTTTGAAATGCCTACTATGTGCATCAAATGGTCATCGGTGGTTTGGTAGTTATCAAAAGTTTGCTGTCGGTATAGTTCGGTAACCTTAATTTCGGGAACAATTTCGGAGAAGCTGAAAAGTTTCATTGTTAAGCTATCCTTTGGAACATTGCTCCATTTTGCCTGTTCACTATCGCTCATCTCCTCAACCTTTGCCTGTGGCAAAACGGC
>Ga0116152_10000231_pt1 | contig 45469 bp, 51 predicted proteins | sample AD_UKC119_MetaG_FD_89894 | JGI IMG/M metagenome (GOLD analysis project Ga0116152, IMG submission 89894) | Active sludge microbial communities of municipal wastewater-treating anaerobic digesters from Hong Kong - AD_UKC119_MetaG | ecosystem: Engineered > Bioreactor > Anaerobic > Digestate... | reverse complement strand
TCCCTACGGCCTGAAACAGTGGATGGCGGTCCTGATCGGCGGGCCGGCGGGCCTTGCGGCCTTTGTCGGCGGCACCATGCTGCTGCACCGCCGCCTGTTCGACCCGCGCATCCGCGTCACGTCGAGCTTTGCCGACATCCTGATCCTGGTGCTGGTCTGGTTGCAGCTGGCCATCGGCCTGCTGACCATCACCCAGTCTCTGCAACACATGGACGGGGCGGAAATGGTCCGGTTCATGACCTGGTCGCAAAGCGTGGTCACCTGGAACATCAACGCCTGGGTCACCGTTGTGGACGTGCACTGGCTGTTCAAGCTGCACATCTTCCTGGGCCTCGTCATCACGATGCTCTTTCCGTTCACACGGCTGGTGCACATCTGGTCGGGATTTGCCGCGCCGATCCGCTACCTGCTGACGCGGCGGGGCTACCAGATCGTCCGCTCGCGCCGCCAGCGCCCCCTGGACGACCGCCGCCGCGCCTATGACCGGATGCAAGCCGGGCGCGTCGCTTCGGTCACCGCCCCGACGGAGCGCGCGCGATGACCATGGCCCTGTTCCCCGATGTCGTCGTGAACGGCGAAACCATCCCCTCGGCGGCCATCGCCGCCGAGGCCCAGAACCATGGCGCGCCAAAGGACAAGCCGGGCATCGCCTGGCGCAAGGCGGCGCAGGCCCTGACGATCCGCGCGCTGCTGTTGCAGGAGGCGCGCGCGCGCGGGCTGACCCCGGACCCTCTCGAACTGGCCCCCGGCCGGTTCGAGACCGAGGACGAGGCCCTGATCCGGGCCCTTCTGGACGCGGCGCTGACAATCGCGCCCGTCACCGACGAGGCTGTGCGGGCGCAGTGGGCCAGCGACCCCGGGCGCTACCGCTCGGCGCCCCTGTGGGACGTGTCGCACATCCTGTGCGCCTGCGATCCGCGCGATCCGGACGCGCGCGCGGCGGCCGAGTCCCGGGCCCGCGCGCTGATGGCGCGGCTCGATGGCGACGCCAAGGGGTTCGCCGCCACCGCCGCGCGCGACAGCGATTGCGGTTCAAAATCCGCGGGCGGTCATCTGGGGCAGATCGGCCCCGGCGACACCGTGCCCGAGTTCGAGGCGGCGCTGAGGACCCTGTCCGAAGGCGCCACGACGCCCGCGCCCGTCCTGTCGCGGCACGGCTGGCACATCATCCGGCTGAACGCCACCGCACCGGGGCAGGTGCTGCCGTATGACACCGTGCGCCCCAGGATCGCGCAGGCGCTGGAAAAGGCCGCCTGGGCCCAGGCCTCGCGCGCGTTCGTCGAAAGCCTCGCAAACCGGGCGACGATCCTTGGCGCCAGCCTCGCGCCGATCTGAACCTTGCGAAAGGACGCAGGATGAACCCGTCAGAGCCAGCGCGACGTGGCAGCGGCGACCGACCGACCCGCGCGATACTGCTTGCCGATCCTCTGGATTTTCTCAGCGAGGATCACATGCGCGAACGCCAGATCTGCGCCACGATCGACACGCTGGCCCTGACCGAGGTCTTTGACCGTCCGGCCGCCATGCGCGTCCTGCGCTTTCTGAACGAGGAACTGAACGTCCACCTGCGCGACGAGACCGAGGACCTGTTCCCGCTTCTTGCCCGGCGCTGCACGGCCGAGGATGCGATCGAGGGCGCGATCGCCCGGGTCACGGCCGACCAGATTGCGGCGACGCGCCTGCTGCCGCGGGTGCGGGCGATGCTGACCCGTTGTCTGGATCGCGGAGACGAGCTGACCGCCACCGAGCGCGCTGGCCTTGCGAAATTCGCCGCGCACATGCGGCGCCACCTGGTTGCCGAGAACGCGATCCTGCTGCCGATTGCCCGCGCCCGTCTCACGCGGGCCGACCTGAAGTTGCTGACGAAACGGATGCGGTCGCGGCGCGGTCTGCCGCACGGGCCCGAGGCCGCCGATGCGGATTGACCGAATGGCGCAAACACGAGGCCACAGCATGACGATCCAACCCGCCATCGCGTCCCCGGGCTGCGGCTGTGACCGGTCGGACCCTCTTTCCACGCTGATCGGCATCGACGAGGCCCTCGCCCGGATCGTGGCACAGGCTTCGCCGGTCGTAAGACCCGAGACCGTGCCGCTCGAGCGCGCCCATGGCCGCGTTCTGGCGGCGCCGGTCCGATCCCGGCGCGCGGCGCCGCCCTTCGACAATGCGGCCATGGATGGCTACGCGATCTCGACCCTGACGCTGACGGGCCCCGGGCCCTGGGACCTGCGGGTGGTGGCGCGCGTTGCCGCCGGGCAACCGGCGACAACCGCGGTGGCGCCGGGCACGGCGGCACGGATCTTCACCGGGGCGCCGATCCCGGTCGGCGCGGACGCCGTGGTCATGCAGGAAGACACCTGGCGCGACGGGGATGTCCTGCGCCTGAGCCACCGGGCCGCGCCGGGCCAGAACATACGCCGCGCGGGCAGCGACATGGCCCAGGGGGCGGCGGTTCTGGACCCGGGCCGCAAACTGGGGCCGCGGGACCTGGCCGCCTGTGCCGCGGCCGGCGCGGGCACCTTGCCCGTTCGCGGCAGACCGCGGGCCGCCCTGCTGGTCACAGGCGACGAGCTGCGCCGCGCCGGTGGGGCGCGCGCGGCCGCGCAGATCTGGGACGTGAACACGCCGATGCTGACCGCCTGCCTCGCGGCGGCGGGCGTGGACCTGATCGCCACGGCGCACGCCGCGGACAGTCTTGCGGGCCTGATCGGTCAGATGGGCGATCTGGCGGCGCAGGCCGATCTTGTCGTCACCACCGGCGGCATCTCGGTGGGCGAAGAGGATCACGTGAGCCCGGCAGTTCTGGCATTGGGCGGCGAAATCTGGGTCAACGGCGTCGCGATCAAGCCGGGCAAGCCGGTGACGGTCGGTCGGATCGGGACCGCGCACTGGCTGGGATTGCCGGGCAACCCGGTGTCGGCTTTCGTCACCTGGCAGGTGTTCGGTCAGGCCCTGTTGCGCGGACTGACCGGCCAGACCGGCGGCGCCCTGCCCCGCCGCCACGTCGTGACCGCACGGGAAATCCGCCGCAAACCCGGCCGCTGCGAGCTGCGCCCCGCGACGCTGGCGGGCTTTGACGCCCTGGGCCGCGAGGTCGTGCAGTTCGACGAGGCCACGCATTCGGCCCGCGTCAATCGGCTTGCGCTGGCGGACGGGTTGATGGTCCTGCCCGCCGAGACCGCGCATCTGCCCGCCGGCGCACTGGTCGAATTCCAGCCCTTTTGCGAAGCTTGAGGAGACGCGACATGAAACTGGCCTATACCATGGCCCCGGGGCGCGGCGACACGGATCTGGTGCTCGAACGGGTGGCCATCGCCCTTGCTGCGCAAGGTCTTCGATGCTGCGGCACCGTCCAGATCAACAGCGCGCGCGCCGATGCGGGCCCTTGCGACATGGATGTGCGGGTGTTGCCCGACGGCGCCGTGCTGCGCATCAGCCAGGATCTCGGCCCCGAGTCCCGGGGGTGCCGGCTGGATCCGGCCGCCCTCGAGACCGCGGTGGGGCTGGTCGAACCGCGACTGAAAGCGGGGGCGGATCTTCTGATCGTCAACAAGTTCGGCAAACACGAGGCCGAGGGCCGGGGGTTTCGCACGCTGATTGCCGAAGCGGTCGCGATGGACGTGGCCGTGCTCGTCGGCCTGAACGCGCGGAACCTGGCCGCGTTCGAGGCGTTCTCAGGGGGGCTGGCGGTCCGATTGCCACCGGATGTCACCGCCCTGACAGACTGGGGCCGCGAAGCGGCGCTCAAGCCGGCGCCGGCGCCGTGACGGCGAGGGGTCGCGCCAGCAGACGCAGGCAGAACGCGGCCTCGGCCAGGATCGTGATCGCATAGGCGGGCGCAAAGGCCGCCGCCCAGTCGGGCGCGAAGAAGCGCAGTCCCGAGCCGATCAGATAGACCAGCCCGGCCAGCGCGAGTCCGGCGCCGAACAGCCGCGCAATCACGCCCGAGCGCGACACGAGCCACCCCATGAGCAGGCTATTCACGCCGAAAAAGACCAGCCCCAGATCATAGCCGTGGCCGTGCAGGTCCAGAAACACCAGCGCCAGGGCCGGGGCACCGGCCAGGCTGTCGGCGCGGGTCAGCACCAGCCAGGCGGTCACCAGCGCCAAAAGGTTCGCCGCGATCAGCACCGTCTGGATCAGCCGGAACACCATCGCCGCCAGCGCAAGCCCCGGCGCCACCGCGCGGAAGATCAGATACAGCAGGATCGCAAGGCCCGCGTCGCACAGCGCCATCGCCAGATCGGCGGCAAGGGCCAGGCGGAACGTGCCGGGCGCCGCGCGGATATGGGCGGCCGTCGCCTCGGCATCGCCAAGGTCGATCAGCGGCCCCCTCAGCGCCAATTCGGCCCCGAGTCCGGTCACGATGACCACAAGGTAGAGCAGCCCGGCAAGGCGCGCCATGCGCTGGGTGTCCGGGGCGGGTGTCAGCGGTGTCATGCGAAGACTCCTTTTGGCAAACGGGGTCAGGCGGCGCGCGTCGGCGCCTTGGCGGGGGCGCGGTTCGCCTGCTGCCCCGCCCAGACCGCCCCCAGGACGATCGCCGCGCCGAGGCCCTGCAACGGCGACAGCGCCTGGCCCAGCACCACCCATCCGAGCGCCACGGCGGTGATCGGGCTGGTCATGCCCAGCATCGCGACCGCGCCCGGCTCGATCCGGGCAACGCCCCGGAACCACACCGCATAGGACGCCGCCGCCCCGACCAGTCCCAGCCAGGCCAGCCCGGCAAGGTTCGTCGCCGTCAGTGGCGGCAGCGCGGGTTCCAGGATCAGCGCCAGCGGCAGCAGGATCAGCCCTCCGGCCGTCAACTGCCAGGCCGTGACGCCCAGCGCCGAGACCGGCGGCTGCCATTTCCGGCTGAGGACCGTTCCTGCGGCCATCGACGCCGCGCCCCCCAGACCGGCCGCGACCCCGACGGGATCGAGCGCGGCCCCGGGGCCAATCAGCAACAGCGCGACGCCCAGCGCGCCGGTCGCTGCGGCGGCCACGGCCCCCGCGCGGATCGGCGTGCCAAGCCAGCCGCGCGCCATCGCGATCACCATCATCGGCTGCAACGCGCCCAGCGTCGCCGCGACACCGCCGGGCAGGCGATAGGCGGCCACGAACAAGAGCACCCAGAACAGCGCGAAATTGAGCGTGCCCAGCACGAAGACGCGCCCCAGCCAGGCCCGCGGCGGCAGGCACCGCGTGAGCGCGAGCAGGAGCAGCCCGGCCGGCAAGGCGCGCAGCGCCGCCAGCGTGACGGGGTAACCGGCGGGCAAGGCCTCGGTCGTGACAAGATAGGTGCTGCCCCAGACAGCCGGGGCGAGCGCGGTCAGAAGAATGTCGGTGGTGCGCGACATGGCGTGTCTCGTTTCTGGAGGATGGGAAAAGGAGGGCGGGCATTGCGGGCACCGCATGGGCAGGTCACCAGAGCGGGGGGACAGACGCGGGCGCGCGGTCCCGCCAGGGATCGAGGCCGATGTCGCGCATCCGGTGCGGGGACAGGTCGCGGGGCACGCGGCGCGAAATGCGCCGGGGGGACCGGGCGCCTGTGCCAAGGAACGCGAGGGTCATGGCCTTGCCTTTTCGACACCGCGATCGAGGGCGGCGCGCAGTTGCGCCGCCAGATCCTCGCGCGATCCGTTGACGAGGCGGGCGCCGGTTTCGCGGACGATCAGGGCCGGGATGGACCGGACCTGGTTGGCGCGGGCGTGTTGCCGGTCGGCCTCGACAGCGCGGAGGGTGGCGGGATCGTCGAAAACCTCGGCAAAGGCCGTCGCTTCAAAGCCGAGGTCCCGGGCGATGCGCAGCACCGTGCCAGGATCGGCAACGTTTCGCGCCTCGCCAAGATGGGCGCGCTGGAGGCGGTCGAACATGTCCCAGTGGGCGGCCTGTCCGCCCAGCCTCTCGGCCGCCTTGCACCCCAGCGCGGCCGTCATCCCGTGGGGATAGTCGAAGCGCGCCGCGCGCATGGCGTCGATGTCGATGCGTTCCGGCCGGTCGCTGACCCCCCGGCACCCCGCCCAATGGCCGAGGATGATCGCGCGGGCGCCCTCGGGGCTGCCCCAACGCGCAGCCATTTCGGCGGGGCTTGCCTGAAGCACAAAGGTGCGGTGCCGGACGTCCAGGTCGAATTCGGCCGCCAGATCGCGCAGCCGCGACGAGATGTTGAAGCACCAGCAGCAGACCACGTCGTGGAAAAAGTCGATGGTCAGGGACGGCATCACGCAGCCTCCTCGGCGCGGTCGGCCCGGGTCAGCCGCGCGGCGATCCGTGCGACATGCGCGCCCTGGAACCGTGCGCCGGCCAGGTCCGTGGCGGTGGGCGCGCGGGACCCGTCGGCGCCGGCGATCGTGCCCGCGCCATAGGGCGCGCCGCCGACGATGCCCTCGGCCGTCGTCTGGCCGGCAAAGGTGTAGGGCATGCCCACGATCAACATGCCGAAATGCTGAAGCGGAATCTGAAGTGTCAGCAGCGTCGCCTCGTGCCCGCCGTGCTGCGATCCGGTCGAGGCAAAGACGCCCGCCACCTTGCCGACCAGCGCGTTGCGCGCCCAGAGGCCGCCGGCCTGATCCAGGAACGATTTCATCTGACCGGCCATCGTGCCGAAAAGCGTGGGCGTGCCGAACAGGATCGCATCATAGGACTCCAGGTCCGGCGGGCTGGCCGTGGGGGTGTCGTCGATGACGAAGCCCGCCTTGGCGCGGATCGCCTCGGGGACGGTTTCGGGCACGCGGCGCACATCGACATGGGTGCCGGACACGCTGCGGGCGCCTTCGGCCTCGGCCTCGGCAAGCGCGCGCACATGGCCATAGCTGGAGTAATAGAGAACGAGAACGCGGGTCATGGGATCCTCTCGGGGCTGTCGGTTTCGATGCCCGGCAGGATCGCCCGGTCTCTGACCCGGAAAAACCGTCCCGCTGTCAGGACATTCTTCAACCGGGTTGAAGAATGTCAGGTCCGCAGCGCGGCGCGCAGATGGTCGAGGAAGGCGGTCACCCTGGCGTCCATCCCCAGCCGCGAGGCCGTGACGGCGAAGATTTCGGGCGCGGGAAGCTCCCATTCGGGCAGCACCCGCACCAGCGCGCCCCGCGCCTCGGCCTCGTTCGAAACGAAGTCGGGCAAGGTGCCGATGCCCTGCCCCGCGATCAGCAGGTCGCGCAGCACCAGGCTGTTGCCGACGCGCACCGGAGGATCAAGATCCAGCACCACGGTTGCCCCGGCGGGGCCGTGCAGGGTCCAGGTCGTCAGGTGATCGGCCAGCAGGAAACCGACGACACGGTGCTGCCCGATGTCCTGCGGAACCTCAGGCCGGCCGACCGACCGCAGATAGGCCGGCGCGGCAAAGATCCGTTGCCGCATGGTGCCGATCCGGCGCGCCACCAACGCCGAATCCGGCAAGGTCGGCCGGATCCGGACCGAGACATCGAACCCGCCCTCGACCATGTCCACGACCCGGTCGTCCAGGGACAGCGAAAGCCGCAGGTCGGGGTAGGCGTCCAGAAACCCGGGCAGCATGGGGGCCAGCACCATCTGCCCGAACGAACTCGACGCGTTGACCTTCAGATGGCCGCGCACGGCGCCCGCACCGTCGCGGATGCGCGTTTCGACCCGCGTCACCGCATCCAGGATGCCGCCGGCCTGGTCGTAGAACAGCCGCCCGGCGTCGGTCAGCGACATCGCGCGGGTCGTGCGGGTCAACAACGTGGTGCCGAGGCTTTCCTCCAGCAGCTTGATCTCGCGGCTCAGCAGCGCGGGCGACACGCCGAGATCCGCCGCCGCCCGGGCGAAACTGCCGCGCTCGACGATGCGGCGAAAGGCTTGCATGACGGAAAGCTTGTCCATCGCGGGACCCCTGGGTCGGAACGGTGGCGGACGGCGTGCCGGCGGTCTTTCGGGCCGCCGGCACGCCCAGGGAAACACCGACCATGCCACAAAACCGCGCCCGGCGCGAATCCCGGCGACGACCCCGGCACGCGGTTCAGCGGGTCCAGCCCAGCAGGGCCTCGAAGGTCTGGCCGGTGTGGCGCTCGGCGTGCAGGACGACCTCGGCGGCGGCGCGTGCGTCTTCGCCCGCGTCGTGGTGATTGAAGCAGAGGTCCAGACGCTCTTTCAGATGCGCCAGCCCGTGGCCGCCACAGCCGCGAAACTCGGGCCAGGCGCGGCGCGCGATCCGCACGCTGTCACCCCAGCGCCACGCCGGGGCCGGACGGCCGAGCGCGGCGCAGGCGCCCGCAATGGCGCGCTGGTCGAAACTGCTGTGCTGGATGACCGGTTGACCGGCCAGAAGCCGCTCGATCGGCGCCAGTGCGCGGGCGAAATCGGGCGCGTCGGCGACATGGTCGGGGCCGATCCCGTGCACCCGGATGTTGAAGGGCGAGAACGCCACGCGCGGATTGACATAGCTCACCCAGGTCTGGATGCGGTTGTCGAACCCCACCAGCGCGACGCCGATCTGGCAGATGCTGTCGGCGGCGCTGTTGGCGGTCTCGACGTCGAGCGCGGCAAAGCGCCAGGGTCCCGTCGGCTCGATCGGCTGCATTCCGTCCCCTTTCTGCTGGACCCGGCTTGCCACAGCCGCGCCCCGGGTTCAACGCCTTGCGCCCGGGTGCGGGCTGGCCTATGGGATCGGCCCTGCCCTGCCCGAGGCCCCCATGCCCACGCTTGCCATCGATTTCGGAACCTCGAATTCGGCCGTTGCTCTGGCCCATCCGGGCGGTGTCTGGCGCCTGCCGATCGAGGGGCACGACACGGTGCCGACCGCCGTGTTCTTTCCCGAGCAAGGCGGCGCCATGCGGATTGGCAACGCCGCCGCGCGGGCGCTCGCCGCCGGCGACGAGGGGCGCTACATGCGCGCGCTGAAAAGCGTTCTGGGCCTGCCCCTGCTGCATGAACCGCGCCTGATCGCCGGGCGCCGCCGCACCCTGGCCGAGGTCGTCACCGCCTTTCTGGCCACCCTGCGCACGTCGGCCACGGCGGCCACAGGCCAGACCTTTACCCGCGTGCTGTCGGGCCGTCCCGTGCATTTCCACGACCAACCCGAACGCGATGCCCGCGCCGAGGCAGACCTCAGGGCCTGCTACCAGGCCGCCGGCTTCACCGAGATCGCCTTTCTGCCCGAGCCCGAGGCCGCCATGCTGGCCTGCCACCATGCCGGCGGCGGGCTGGGGCTGGTGGTGGACATCGGCGGCGGAACATCGGATTTCACGCTGTTCCGCCATCAGGCCCCCCGCCCCCGGATCCTGGCCAGCCACGGCATCCGGCTGGGGGGCACCGACTTCGACACCGCGCTGTCGCTGGCCCATGCGATGCCGCTGCTGGGCTTGGGCGGGGCGCTCAGGCGCGAGATGGGCAGCGCGCTATTGCCGGTGCCGCGCGCGCTGTATGTCGATCTGGCCACCTGGGCGCGGATTCCGTTTCTCTATGCGCCCGAACCGCGCCGTCAGGCGGCCGCGATGGCCCGCCTGGCCGTCGATGGGCGGGCCATGGCCCGGCTGTGCACGGTGCTCGAGGACGAGTTGGGCCACACCCTCGCCTTCGCGGTCGAGGCCGCAAAGATCGCCGCGAACGACGCCGGCGCCGGGACCATCGCGATGGCCACGATCGAGCCCGGCCTGGGCATCGCGATCCGCCGCGCCGATATCGACGACGTGCTCGCCAGCCAGTGCGCGGCCTTGCAGGCGGCCGCGGCCGAGACCCTGGCACGGGCCGGGGTCCGCGCCGACGCGGTGGACGAGGTGATCCTGGTCGGCGGCTCCAGCCGGATGCGTATGGTCGGCGCGGCGATGCGCGCGCTGTGCCCCACCGCCAGCCTGCGCGGCGTCGATGCCCTCACCGCCGTCGTGGACGGGCTGGCCATCGCCGCCGCGCGGGGCTGAGCGCGGGTTGCCAGCCCTCTGCGCCGCGCCCATAGTGCGGCCCGACACAACCGCGAGGGGGCGCGCGATGACAGGCCTGGGGCTGCATGTGGAACGGGGGGGAACCGGCGCCGATCTGGTCGTGCTGCTGCACGGGCTGGGCGCGACCGGGGCGGTCTGGCACCGGCTCGCCCGGGCGATCGAGGCCCGGGGCCGGCGCTGGATCGCGCCCGACCTGCGCGGGCACGGGCGCTCGCCTTCGGCGGGGCCCTTCGGCTTCGGACTCCACGCCGCCGACGTCGCCACCCTGCTGCGCGACGAGGACCCCGCGCGGGTCACGCTGCTGGGACATTCCTTTGGCGGCGTCGTCGGTGCGTTGCTGGCGGGCGGGCTGTTCGGCCCCCTGCCCGCGCGGCTGGTGACGCTGGGGGTCAAGCTGACCTGGTCCGAGGCCGATCTGGCCGGCGCCCGGGCTGCCGCGCAGCGCCCCGCCAGGGTCTTTGCCACACGCGACGACGCGCAGGAGCGATACGCCAGGATCGCCGGTCTGCACGGGCTGGTGGCCCCGGAGGCGCCCGAAATGGCCGGCGGCGTCACGGCGGTCGAGGGCGGCTATGCGCTGGCGATGAATCCGGGCGTCTTTTCCGCCGCCGATGCCAGCGTGCCCGACCTTTTGCGTCGGGTGCGGGTGCCCCTGCGGATGGCCGCGGGCGCCGAGGACCCGATGGTCACCCTGGCGGAAATGACCGCCATCGCCCCCGCCGCGCGTCTGCTGCCCGGCCAGCTCCACAACGCCCAGATCACCGCGCCCGAGGCCGTTCTGGCGCTGCTGGACCCGTGACCCTGCACCCGCCGACCCAACGTCCTGGCCCCGGCCCGGGCGCTGAACCCGGCGCCCGGGGCGCACATGATCTGAATCAAGGCGCCCTTGCCGGACGCGGGCCAAGGTGTCACACATCCGTGACCCAGCCCGCTGGGTCCCATGGCCAAAGGATCCACAGGACCGATGCGGTTGACCTTGCGAACCAATCTGGCGATGCGCACGCTGATGCACTGCGCGGTGCGCGCGCCGGACAGCCTGCGCACGGCGGATGTGGCGCGGGCGTGCAATGCCTCGTTCCATCATGTGGCGCAGGTGGTGAACCAGCTCGAGGGCGCGGGCTTCCTGCACACCTCGCGCGGGCGGGGGGGCGGCATCGCGCTGGCCAGACCGGCCGAATCGATCCGCGTCGGCACCGTGGTGCGCCTGTTCGAGGCCGATCTGCCCTTTGCCGAATGCATGGACGCGGATCGCAACACCCGTCCCTCGTCCGTCGACCGTCGCCTGAAGGGCATGTTGAGCGAGGGGCTGGACGCATTCTATGCCACGCTCGACCGCTACACGGTGCACGATCTGGTCCGCGACAACGCCGGACTGGCGCAGATCTTTGCGCCCGACGCCGCCACCGCGACGGGCCCCGTGCACGCCGGCTGAACCGCGCCGGCGGACCGCCTGTCACCGGTATTTCACAAATTAAACGCTCGGCCACCCTTGATCCGGGTCCGCAACTGGGACTATCTCAGCCAACCGTTCGCGCGGCCGCCCTGCCGGCGCCGCCGGGCCTGCCCGTCCCATCCGCCAGAACCGAGCGCCCCCATGTCCGCACCCAAAACCCCGACCGCCGCCCCCCTCCCCGAGACCGAGCACCCCGCCCACAACGGATCGGTCCGGCTGGTCATCGCCTCTGTCGCGACATTGCTGCTGCTGGCGGCGCTGGACCAGACCGTGGTTTCGACCGCGCTGCCGACGATCGTTGCCGATCTGGGCGGGATCGAGCACCTGTCCTGGGTGGTGACGGCCTATATCCTGGCCTCGACCGTGGCGGCGCCGCTCTATGGCAAGCTGGGCGATCTCTACGGGCGGCGGGCGATGGTGTTCGTGTCGGTGGGTCTGTTCCTGCTGGGGTCGCTGCTGTGCGGGATCGCGGACAGCATGACCTTCCTGATCGTCGCCCGCGCCGTGCAGGGCCTGGGCGGCGGCGGCCTTTTCGTGCTGGCGCTGTCGGTGGTGGGCGACGTGCTGTCCGCCGCCGAACGCGGCAAGGTTCAGGGGATGTTCGCGGCCGTGTTCTCGGTGTCCTCGATGATCGGGCCGCTGATCGGCGGCTGGTTCGTGGAACAGTTCAGCTGGCACTGGATCTTCCTCATCAACGTGCCGCTGGGCATCCTGGCGGTGATCGGCTTCGCCGCCAGCTTCCCGGCGCATGTCGTCACCCACAAGCACCGCATCGACTGGGCCGGGGCGGCGATGCTGTCGATCTCGCTGGCGGCGCTGACCTTGCTGACGGCGCTGGGCGGGCGCAGCTTTGCCTGGACCTCGATCGAGGCCTACGGCCTGGGCGCGACATCGGCGCTGGCGCTGCTGGCCTTTGTCGCCATCGAACGGCGCGTGGCGGAACCGATCCTGCCGCTCGACCTGTTCCGCGAGAACGTGTTCCGCAACACATCGGCGCTGTCGATGCTGACCGGCGCTGCGATGCTGGGGGCGGTCACCTTTCTGCCGATCTACCTGCAAATCGCGCGCGGCGTGACGCCGATGATCTCGGGGCTGCTGCTGGCGCCGATGACGGTGGGCATCATCGGCGCGACGACGGTCGCGGGCCGCTACATGCGGGGCACCGGGCGCTACCGGGTGTTGCCGCTGGCCGGCATGGCCTTTGTCGCGCTGGGTGCGGCGCTGCTGGCGCAGATCGCGGCCGACACGTCGATCTGGGTTTTCTCGGGGATGATCGTCGTCTTCGGCTTTGGCATGGGGCTGTGCTTTCCGGTGCTGACCACGGCCGTGCAGAACGCGGTCCCGCGCAAGATCCTGGGCACGGCGACGGCCTCGGGCGTGATGTTCCGCCAGATCGGCGGGTCGCTGGCTGTTGCGGTCTTTGGCGCGATGATGACGGCGCGGCTGTCGTCGGGCTTTGGCGGAATGCCCGTCTCGGCCGAGTTGGGGCCGCAGGCCATCGCCCACATGCCCCCCGAGGCGCGCGCGATGATCGCCGGCCATGTGGTGGACGCGATTGCGCCGATCTATTGGGTCGTGGCGGGGCTGGCGGTGCTGGGGGTCGGGTTCGCGGTCTTCCTGAAGGAAATCCCGCTGGGCCGCCACACCCGCCCCGCGCCGACGGCCGAGTGATCAGGGCGCGTTCGGGCAGCGCCCAGGCTTGATGTCGATCAGGGGCGTGCCGTCCAGCGCCTCGAGCCCGCGCACGATCAACCGGTTGCCGTGACGGGCGACCAGCGCGACCGTCGTCACGGCGATCGGATTGGGCCGCACGGGCGCGCGCAAGGCGAACACGCCGCGCGGCCCACCCCCGTGCGCAGGGTCGATCACCAGCAGGTCGCGCCGCGCCCGGTGGAACCAGAGGAACAGCTCGAGAAAATCGAACCCCTCGACCCCGTCGAGCGCGCGGTCCCAGGGCGCGGCCAGCACCACGGTGCTCTCGGGCCCGTCCAGCGGCGCGCGCTTGGGGCAGTCCCGCAGCGTCTTCCAGGGCGTTTCGACATGGCCGATGAAGCCCAGCGTGGCATCGGCGCCCAAGGGCACCTCGGTGGCGATCTCATTCGGTTTCAGGGGTTTGTCCGGCATGTCAGGTCTCATCCGCCAGGAAATCGGGCACCAACCCGGTCGCGTCGATATAGGGCTGCGGGTCTTGCCCGGCAAAGAACCCGTGCCCCGTGACCAGCACCGTGAAACACCCCGCCGCGCGGCCGCCCAGAACATCGGTGTGCAGCGTGTCGCCCACCATTGCGACGCGGTTCGCCGGCAGGTCCAGCGCCGCGAGCGCGGCCGCGAAGGCGCCGCCAAAGGGCTTGCCGTGGAACTCTACCGGCACCGGCAGGGCAAAGGCGTAGTGCCCCGGCTCCCAGGTGAAGCCGCCCTCGCGGGGGGCGACGATATCGGGATTGGCGCAGATCACGGGGCGCGGCCGGGCCCTCAGCGCCGCGACCAGCGCGGCCTGTTTCGCGTCGTCCCAACCCTGGGACCCCAGAAACAGGAACCCGTCGGCGCGCGCCAGCAGATCGTCGTCCAACGCGCGGACATCCCCCGGTAGATCGTCGAACCCCGAACCCAAAGGCGCGATCGCCGCCCAGCGCCCGCCGCGACCGGCCAGCGCCCGGGCCGCCAGGTCACGGCTGGCGATCACCTCGGTGTCGCCAAAATCAAAGCCCCAGGCGCGGTATTTTTCAAGCGCGCGGGACCGCGGGACCGCGGCGCCGTTGGTCAGCACGACCACGCGCTTGCCCGCGGCCCGCATTTGCTGCACCCGCTCGATTGCTTGCGGCAGCACCCCCTCGCCGATGTTGAGCACGCCAAAGGCATCCAGGATGAAACCGTCATGGCGCGCAATCACCCCGGTCAGATCGGGCAGGCGATAGCTGAAAGGCGCAAAGCCGCGCTCGACACGGGGCAGGTGATGGGCGATGGCGCGGTATCGGGCAAAGGCCCAACGGGCGTTCGGTTGCATCGGGGACTCGGGCGTTCGGAACCGGGCCATGCTGGCAAATCCCGGCGGTGGGCGAAAGCGCGTTCTGCGCCGCCCACCATCCGGGCCAGCGGCCCATCTTTTCCATTTCGCCGCTTGTTTCATCGTTTTGCCCATTTTTTCGCCGCGCCGCACCGCCCGAGGCCCGATCGCCCGGGACGCGGCGGTGCCATCCCTTGTCAGGGCGCGGGGCGGGGCGTCCTTTGGGCGCGATGACCCTGCTTGCCGCCCCTCTGCCCGCGCTTCAGCGCAGCCAAGGCACCGCCGATGTCGCGTTGAGCGGCGGCGCGGTGCGGCGGCTCTTTACCCGGGGTTCGGCCAAGGCGGTCTGCCTGCCGGGCGAGGTGGTGTTCCTGAACACCGCCGGCGGGCTGACCGGGGGCGACCGGCTGACCTATCGGCTGGAGACTGACGGACCCGTGACCGCCACCACCCAGACCGCCGAGCGCGCCTATCGCGCCAACGACGGGCACGCCCGTGTGACTGTGGACCTGTCCATCGACCGGGGCCGGCTGGACTGGCTGCCGCAAGAGACGATCCTGTTCGACCGTTCGGCGCTGGCGCGGCACACGCGCATCGCGCTGTCGCCCCGGGCCGAGGTCCTGGCCCTGGAGGCCGTGGTGCTGGGCCGCGCGGCGATGGGCGAAACCGTCACGACGCTGGCGTTCGAGGACCGGCGCGAGATCACGCGCGCCGGCCGCCCCGTGCTGCTGGAGCCCCTGCGCCTGACCCCGGAGGCGCTGACCGGCCCCGCGACGCTGCGGGGCGCGCGCGCCTTTGCCTCGGTCGCGCTGGTGGCGCGGGGGGCCGAGGACGCCTTGGCGGCGGTGCGCCGGGTGCTGGACGAACCGGGCGTGCGCGGCGCGGCCTCGGCCTTTGACGGAAAGCTGACAGCCCGACTGACGGCCGCCGACGGCTGGCCGCTGCGCCGCCAGATCGCCCGGTTGCTGGCGGTGTTGCGGCCCCGGCCCCTGCCCCGGGTCTGGCAGCTCTAGGAGAATGCAATGAACCTGACCCCCCGCGAAAAGGACAAGCTTCTGGTCAGCCTGGCGGCGATGGTCGCGCGCGGGCGGCTGGCGCGCGGCGTCAGGCTGAACCACCCCGAGGCGGTCGCCCTGATCACGGATTTCGTTGTCGAGGGGGCGCGCGACGGCCGGTCCGTCGCCGACCTGATGGAGGCCGGCGCGCATGTCGTGACCCGCGACCAATGCATGGAGGGCATCGCCGAGATGATCCCCTCGGTCCAGGTCGAGGCCACCTTTCCCGACGGCACCAAGCTCGTCACCGTTCACCATCCGATCCGCTGAGAGGTTCCCATGCGCGCGCTTCCCCCCGCTCTTGCCCTTGCCCTGCTGTTGCAGCCCTCGCTGGCGCTGGCCCACGGCCTGCACGACAGCCGCACCTTTCTGGGCGGCGCCGCCCACCCGCTGAGCGGCGCCGACCATGTCCTTGCGATGGTGGCCGTGGGTCTGCTGGCCGCACAGACCGGCGGGCGGGCGCTGTGGGCGATGCCGCTGGGCTTTGTCGTGGCAATGCTGGCGGGCGGCGCGCTGGGCGCGTCCGCGCCCGGGCTGCCGGTCATCGAGCCGATGATCCTGGCCTCGGTCATCGTGCTGGGCGCGCTGATTGCGATGAGCGTGCGCCTGCCGCCGGGCCTGGCGCTGTCCCTGATCGCGCTGTTCGGCGCCGCGCACGGCTGGGCGCACGGCGCCGAGGGGCCGCAAACCGGCCAGGCGTTTTTTGCCGCCGGGTTCGCGCTGGTCACGGCCTTGTTGCACCTGAGCGGGATCGCGCTGGGGCGTGGATTGGGCGCTGTGGCCTTGCGCGGGGCTGGGGCTGGCGCGGCCCTCGCCGGCCTGGCGCTGGCGGTTGCCTGACATGATCCCGGGCGAGATCTTCCCCGCCGCGGGCGACATCGTGCTGAACGCCGGCGCCCCGGTCACCGAGCTGACCGTGGCCAACACCGGCGACCGCCCCGTGCAGGTGGGATCGCACTACCACTTTGCCGAGGCCAACCCGGGCCTGGCGTTCGACCGGGCCGCGGCGCGCGGGCTCAGGCTGGACATCCCCGCCGGAACCGCCGTCCGTTTCGAACCTGGCCAGACCCGCAGCGTTCGGCTGGTGCCGCTGGGCGGCGCGCGGCGCGTCTTTGGCTTCAACGGCCAGGTGATGGGGGACCTCTGAATGGCCTACACGCTTTCCCGCGCCCAATACGCCGAGATGTTCGGCCCCACCACCGGCGACCGGGTGCGCCTGGGCGACACCGACCTGGTGATCGAGGTCGAGCGCGACCTGACCGTCTACGGCGACGAGGTCAAGTTCGGCGGCGGCAAGGTGATCCGCGACGGCATGGGCCAGTCCCAGGTGACCCGTGCCGAGGGCGCCATGGATACCGTCATCACCAACGCCCTGATCCTGGACCATCGCGGCATCACCAAGGCCGACGTGGGCCTGCGCGACGGCCGCATCGCCGCCATCGGCAAGGCGGGCAACCCCGACACCCAGCCCGGCGTCACCGTCATCATCGGCCCCGGAACCGAGATCATCGCAGGCGAGGGGCGCATCCTGACCCCCGGAGGGTTCGACGCGCATATCCACTTCATCTGCCCGCAGCAGGTCGAGGACGCGTTGCACTCGGGCCTGACGACGATGCTGGGCGGCGGCACCGGCCCCGCGCATGGCACGCTGGCCACCACCTGCACCCCCGGCCCCTGGCACATCGGGCGGATGTTGCAGGCCGTGGACGGGTTGCCGATGAACATCGGCCTGGCGGGCAAGGGCAACGCCTCGCAGCCCGCGGCGCTTGAGGAAATGGTCAACGCCGGGGCCTGCGCGCTGAAGCTGCACGAGGATTGGGGCACGACCCCCGCCGCCATCGACTGCTGCCTGGGCGTGGCCGACCGGATGGACGTGCAGGTCATGATCCACACCGACACGCTGAACGAATCCGGCTTTGTCGAGAACACGCTGGCCGCGATCAAGGGCCGCACGATCCACGCCTTCCACACCGAAGGCGCCGGCGGCGGGCACGCGCCCGATATCATCAAGGTCGTGTCCTCGCAGAACGTCATCCCGTCCTCGACCAACCCGACGATGCCCTACACCGTCAACACGATCGAAGAGCACCTCGACATGCTGATGGTCTGCCACCACCTGTCGCGCGCGGTCCCCGAGGACGTGGCCTTTGCCGAATCCCGCATCCGCCGCGAGACCATCGCCGCCGAGGACATCCTGCACGACTTGGGCGCGTTCTCGATCCTGTCGTCGGACAGCCAGGCGATGGGCCGGGTCGGCGAGGTCATCACCCGCACCTGGCAGACCGCCCACAAGATGAAGCGCCAGCGCGGTCCCCTGCCCGAGGAAACCGGCGACAACGACAATTTCCGCGTCCGCCGTTATGTGGCGAAATACACCATCAACCCGGCCATCGTGCACGGGCTGGCGCATGAGATCGGCTCGGTCGAGGTCGGCAAGCGCGCCGATCTGGTGCTGTGGTCGCCCGCCTTTTTCGGCGCCAAGCCCGAAATGGTGTTGCTGGGCGGCATGATCGCGGTGGCGCAGATGGGCGATCCGAATGCGTCGATTCCGACGCCGCAGCCGGTCTATTCGCGGCCGATGTTCGGCGCGTTGGGCCGCGCGGTGGAACGCGCGGCGGTGACGTTTGTCAGCCAGGCGGCGCGCGACGCGGGGGTCGGCACGGCGCTGGGATTGCGCAAGGACCTGGTCGCCGTGCGCGGCTGCCGGGGGGTGACCAAAGCCGACATGCAACTGAACGACGCAACGCCCAGGATCGAGGTGGACCCCGAAACCTACGAGGTGCGCGCGGACGGCGTGTTGCTGACCTGCGAACCGGCGGCGGAGCTGCCCCTTGCCCAGCGCTATTTCCTGTTCTGACGGGCCGCGCGCCGGGGCCCGCCCCCGTGCCCCCCGTGCCCCCGGTGCACTCGGGCCCCCGGGCCAGCCCGTTGCCGGCCGCCAGGCGCCAGGCGCACCCTCATTGCAGGGCCAGTCCCGATCCGTCGCCGCGGACCAGGGGCGACCGCACGGGTTTCGGGCCGGCGGGCGGCATCCGGCCGTCCAGCGGCAGGCAGCGCAGTTCCGTGAGGTGGCGACTGCTCCAGAACACGGGGTCCTGGCGCACGGCCTCGGGCAACAGCCGGTGGTCGAACACCCTGAGCACGCGCTCGGCCACCTCGACCCGCGTCCAGAGGCCCTGCCGCCCCTCGGCCGGTGCGGCGATCAACGCCGCGCAAAGCGCCCGTTCGCGCTGCCTGAGCGTTTCGATCTGTGCGCGGACGGCGGCCAGCTCATCCGCGGCGGCCAGTGGTGCCATGCGACTCTCCTGCGTCTCTTGCGGGCGAAGTCTGCCTCTGCGAGGGTTAACATCCCGTTTCACAGGACCCGATCATGACCGATTTCCCCCCCGTTTCGCGGCTTCTGAGCCAGGCACCGGCCCGCGTGGACGACCGCGTGATCCTGACCTATGACGAACGCCTGATGCGCCGAAAACGGCTGGTAACCGAGGGCGACATCGGCTTTCTCGTGGACCTGCCCTCGGTCACCAACCTGGACGACCACTGGGGGTTCGAGCTGGACGACGGCACCACGATCGCCATCGTTCCGGCCGATGAGGAGGTGCTGGTCGTCACCGGCGACCTGCCGCGCCTGTGCTGGCACATCGGCAATCGGCACACGCCCTGTCAGATCGCGCCGGGACATCTGGTGATCCGCGACGATGCGGTGCTGGAACGGATGCTGCGCGGCCTGGGCGCCGAGATCCGGCGCGCGCGTGGCCCGTTCACGCCCGAGAGCGGCGCCTACGGAACCGGCCGTACGATGGGCCATGACCACGGCCCGGCGCAGGGCCACGACCACGCGCACGACCACCCGCACGGGGCCGTGCACCACCACGGCTCGCACGCCCACATCGCGCCCGAGGACGACGCCACATGACCCTGTTTCACCCGGAAAACCGCACCCGGTCCAGCCGGCACGCGCGGGTCTGGGCGGCCTATGAGATCGCCTATACCTTTGTCGATTTCAGCGCGGCGGGGCTGTTCGTCGTGGGATCGATCCTGTTCCTCAGCCCGGCGACGACCTATGCCGCGACCTGGCTGTTCATCGTCGGATCGGTGTTCTTCGGCCTGAAACCCACGATCCGGCTGATCCGCGAACTGAAACTGGTCTCGTTGGGCGAGGACGACCAGGTGGCCCGGCGTCTCGATGGTTGAACCCGCCCTGCTCGCGCTGACGCAATGGCTGTCGCCGGCCTTCCCGACTGGCGCCTTTGCCTGCTCGCACGGGCTTGAGCGGGTCGTCGCCCTCGCCGAGGTCACCGACGCGGCAACGCTTGAAGCCTGGCTCGCGGATGTGCTGCGCCACGGCGCGGGCTGGCAGGACGCGGTCTTGCTGGCGCAGGCGCTGAAGCCCGGCGCGGACCACGATCTGCTGGACGCGACCGCGCGCGCGCTGGCCCCGTCGGCCGAGCGCCTCGGCGAGACGCTGGACCAGGGCGCGGCGCTGGCGCGCACGCTCGCCGGGATCACCGACCGGCCCCTGCCCGCCCGCGCGTTGCCGGTTGCCCTGGGCGAGGCCGCGCGCCCCCTGGGCGTGCCGGCCGCGACGGTCATTGCGCTGTATCTCCAGGCCTTTGCGGGCAACCTGGTGACCATCGCCGTGCGCCATATGCCGTTGGGCCAGACCGACGGGCAGCGCGTTCTGGCCCGGCTGGCGCCGGTGGTCGCCACGCTGGCCGCGCGCGCGGCCGACTCGGGGCTGGAGGATCTGGGCGGGGCAGCGCTGTCCGGGGACCTGGCCGCCATGGAACACGAAACGCAGGATGTAAGGATCTTCCGCACATGAGCAACAACGGCCCCCTCAAGGTGGGAATCGGCGGCCCGGTGGGCTGCGGCAAGACCACGCTGACCGAACAACTCGCCCGTGCGCTGGCGTCGCGTTGTTCGATGGCGGTCATCACCAACGACATCTACACGCGCGAGGATGCGGATTTCCTGGTCCGGGCACAGGTCCTGCCCGAGGCGCGCATCAAGGGCGTGGAAACCGGCGGTTGCCCGCACACAGCGATCCGCGAGGATGCCTCGATCAACCTGGCCGCGATCGCCGAATTGCGCGCCGCGATCCCCGACCTGGACCTGATCTTGATCGAATCGGGCGGCGACAATCTGGCCGCGACGTTTTCGCCGGAACTGGCGGACCTGACGATCTATGTCATCGACACGGCCGCCGGGCAGGACATCCCGCGCAAACGCGGCCCCGGCGTGACGAAATCGGATCTGTTGGTGGTCAACAAGACCGATCTCGCGCCCTATGTGGGCGTGGATCTGGCGTTGCTCGAGGCCGACACGCGACGCGCGCGCGGGCGCAAGCCCTATGTGCTGGCGCAGATGCGCCACGGACAGGGGGTCGGCGCGGTGGTCAGCTTTCTGGAACACGAGGGCGGCCTGCGCCTGGCCTGAACCGCGCCGGAATCCATCGGGACGGGATCCGCGCGCTCGATGCGCCGATCACCAGCGCCAGCCCGGCAAAGGCCAGAAGCGGCAGCCGCTCGTCCAGAAAGATCATGCCGAAGACCACGCTGAACCCCGGCATCAGGAACATCGCCAGCGCCGCCTTGTTGGCGCCGGCCTGCTGCACCAGCGCATAATTCAGCAGGTTCGGCGCCACCGTGGCCAGCACCACCAGCGCGATCAGGATGCCGATCGCATCGCCCGAGGGCACGACCTGCGGGGTTCCGTCGATCAGCAGGGCCAGCGGCCAGACGCTGAGCGCGCCGACCAGGAACATGCCCGCCGACAGCATCAGCGGCGCCATCTTGCGCCGGCGCCGGAACCAGACGTTGCCGGCGGCATAGCTCAACGGCGAGATCAGCGTCAGCGCCGTGCCCAGCCCCGCCTGGCCCAGCCCGTCCGCGACCAGCCCGGGCCCGGCGATCAGCAGCACGCCGCCGATGCCGACGGCGATGCGCAGCGCCTGTTCCAGGGTCGCCGGCTCGTCCCTGAGAAACAGCGCCGCCAGCGCCAGCGTGAACAACGGCATCGTCGCATACAGCATCCCGCCCATGCCCGACGGGATATACTGCATCCCCGCCGCCATGCTGACGAAAGGGATCGACACCGTCAGGATCCCCCCGACCAACGCGGTCAGCGCGTCATGGGCATCCGGGCGGCGTTGCGCCCCCATCATCCCGGCGGCGATGATCAGCAGCGGCAGACCCAGCGCCGCGCGCAGCGCGCCCAGCGTCCAGGGCGGAAAGGCGCCGACATTCAACACGATCAGCAGCGGCGAGGCACCAAAGCCGGCGGCGGACAGGATCAAGAGCAGGGGCGTGGGCATGGCGAGGCGTGTCCAAGGGTCCCGCGTTTCGACCACAGCGGCGCCCCTGGTGCAAGGGCTCGCGCGACCATCGGGCCGGGCCCGGGCCGCCGCCCGCGCGGATGTGCCCACTCGACCCTGGGGGCCGCGACTGCTAGGCCTTGGGCGTCGACCCGAAAGGCCCCCCGCGATGACCGCCACCGACACCCCGCGTTATACCCCCCTGCCGCTGCCAGACCGGGTGCAACAGCCCGACGACCAGGCGCTGACCCAGGCCGAGGCTTTTCTGGCCTACATGCGCAAGCGTCACTCGGTGCGCGATTTCGACACCCGCCCAGTCCCCGAGGCGATCCTGGCCCGCTGCATCGAGGCCGCCGGCACCGCGCCGTCCGGGGCGAACAACCAGCCCTGGCATTTCGTGGCCATTTCGGACCCGGCGATGAAGGCCCGCATCCGCGCCGCCGCCGAGGAGGAAGAGCGCGCCTTCTATGCCGGGGGCGCGGGCGACGAATGGCTGGCGGCGCTGGAGCCGATCGGCACCGGCGCGTCGAAACCCCATCTGACCGATGCGCCCTGGCTGATCGTCGTCTTCGCGCAACGCTGGGGCACGCGGCCCACGGGGGAACGGTTCAAGAATTACTACGTCCCCGAAAGCGTGGGCATCGCCACCGGGTTCCTGATCGCCGCGCTGCATCACGCCGGGCTGGTCTGTCTGGAACACACGCCCAACCCGATGAAATTCCTCAACGAATTGTGCGGACGTCCGGCCTCGGAAAAGCCGGTGATGATCCTGCCCGTGGGCTATCCGGCGGCCGGGGCGACGGTCCCGGCGCACGCCAAGCAGAAGAAACCGCCGGCCGAGATCCTCAGCATATTCGCGCGCTGAGCAAAGAGGCGGCCTGGCTGCACCGCCAAATGGCGACGCCGGGCCCGCGCCTCAGTTCCCCCGCCCCGAGGCCCGTTGCAGGTGCACATAGGTCTCGTTGAAGCGCCGTTGCAGGTGATCGACCGCGCGGATCGTTTCGCCGGACCCGGGCGGCGCCACGTTCACCTCGGGCGAGGGGTTGAAGAACAGGGGCACCGACAACCGGTCCGCCGCGCCGCCGATCACGCGATGCGGCGTCGCGCGCACCCGTCCGCCAGACCACATCTCCAGCATCTCGCCGAAATTGATGACGAAGGCGCCCGGCCCGGCCTCGACCGGCAGCCAGTGGCCCGAGCCGAGCCGCACCTCAAGCCCTGGCACGCCGTCCGTGGCCAGCAGGGTCAGGCAGCCGTAATCGGTATGGGCACCGATGCCGAAATCGCGCGCGCCGGCCCAGTCGGGCCGGGGCGGATAGAAATTCCCGCGCAGCAGGGCCATCGGGGCGTGGAACTTGTCATCGAAAAAGCCGGTATCCGGCCCCAGCACCCCGGCGATTTCCCGCAAGAGGCGCAGCGACAGCGACCGGGCTTCGGCGTAATACCCCTCGAGCGTGGCGCGGAATCCCGCCGGGCGCGCGGGCCAGAGGTTCGGCGCGTGCACCGCCAGGGGCGACCCCGGAACCTCGAACCCCATGTCGAAGACTTCCTTGTAATCGGGGTTCGCCGCCGGATCGACCTGTTCGCTGCGTGGCCCGCCCCAGCCCCGGTTGGACCCCGTGCGCGCCATGTCCACCGCGGCCTTCTCGGCCTCGGGCAGGGCGAAAAAGCCGCGATACGCATCAAGAACGCCCTGCACCCGGGCGGCACCGATCGGCGTGTCATGCACCACCAGAAAACCGACCTCGGTCACGCCCCGGCGCAGCGCGGACCGCGCTGCGATGTCCCCCGCGAACAGGGCGCGCAGGTCGATCCGGGGAATCGCGGTGCCCTGCGTCATCGGCCCCGTTCAGCCGGCGCCCAGGATGATGCGCACGTATTCCGTCGTTTCGGCGTAGGGCGGCACGCCATTGTGCTGTTCGACCGCACCGGGCCCGGCGTTATACGCCGCCAGCGCCAGCCGCCAGTCGCCGAAGCGTTCATACATCATGCGCAGGTAGCGCGCGCCGCCTTCCAGGTTCTGGCGCGGATCGTCGGGGTTCACCCCCAGGCGGGCGGCCGTGTCCGGCATCAGTTGCGCCAATCCGCGCGCCCCCGCGGGCGAGACCGCCTGCGGGTTCCAGCGGCTTTCCTGGTGGACCAGCCGCAGGAACAGCTCTTCGGGCACGTTGTGATGCCGCGCGGCTTCGCGCGCGAGGGTCAGGTATTCGCCTTGGTAGCGCCCCGAATAGGTGACCGCCGGCGCCGCACTGTCCGGGCTCGAGGCCGAATATTGCCGGGCCGCGCGGGTGTCGAGCAGCCGGGTCGCGGCCGAGAACCTGTCCCCGTGCGCGCCGGCACCCCCACCGCCCAGCCTGAGGCCGTTGGCCTCGGCTCCGCTCGCCGTCAGCATCAGGCTGACCGCCACCACCACCTTCAGCATCCGTTGTCCCATCTATCCCCAAGCAGGTCGCACTATACGCCCGAATCGCGCGCAGGCCAAGAAGCGCCCACGCCCGCGCCGGGCCCCGGGGAGGGCTTTGGCGCCGATCCGCCCAGCGCGCCCTGCCGTTAACCATTTCCAAACACGGATGAGGTGGTGTAACCCTGCAAGCCAACAGATTCGAGACACACGGACGCAGGGGGCACCGATGGCAGGTTCGGTCAACAAGGTCATTCTGATCGGCAATCTCGGCCGCGACCCCGAGGTGCGCAGCTTCCAGAACGGCGGCAAGGTGGTCAACCTGCGCATCGCCACATCGGAAACCTGGCGCGACAAGGCCTCGGGCGAGCGGCGCGAACGGACGAGTGGCACTCGGTCGCGATCTTCAGCGAACCGCTGGCCAAGATCGCCGAGCAGTATCTGCGCAAGGGGTCGAAGGTCTATATCGAGGGCCAGCTGGAAACCCGCAAATGGCAGGACCAGTCCGGCCAGGATCGCTATTCGACCGAGGTCGTCCTGCGCCCCTTCACCGGCAACCTCACGCTGCTCGACGGTCGCGGCGGCGAGAGCGGCAGCGCCGGCGGCTATGACGACGGCATGAGCGGCGGCTACAGCGGCGGAAGCGGCGGGGCTGGCGGCCGGGGCGGTCCCTCGGGCGGCGGCTTTGGTGGCGGGTCCGGCGGCGGCTCGCGCGGGGGATCGGGCGGCGGCTTCGGCGGCGGCTCGGACATGGACGACGACATCCCGTTCTGAGCGCCGCGCACCGCTCTTGACGTGCCTGACAGGCGCGGATAGATCGGGCGACAGCGGCGGGTATGATGTAATGGTAGCCTGTCAGCTTCCCAAGCTGAACGCGCGGGTTCGATTCCCGCTACCCGCTCCAGAGTTTCGGCCCCAGGGGCCCTGCCCCCCGGATTCCCCGCGAATCCGGGGGGTTTTCCTGTCTGCCGCGCCCCCTCGGGCCCGATCCGGCCTGCCGCGAGAAAACAGTTGACATGGCAACCCCGGATTTGCAGAAATTCGGACAGTTGACATGGCAACGCATTCCGCAGGACCCCGACCAAAGCGCAGGGCGTTCCCTTCCCCACAGGACATCGCATGACCCCGTCGCAGCCGAAAACACTCAGCGATCTGATGGCCCAGGTGCCGAATGTCACCGATCATCTGTTCCGCAACGCCCCCAAGGCAGCCCTGACCATCTACACGCAGATGATGCCCGGCGAGGGGGTGCGCCCCGAATTCACCACATGGCGCGACGAACAATGGGCCTGGCGCAACACGATCGCGGTGCACGACCAGTCCTATCACATGATGTCGCTGCACGTGCGCGGCCCCGACGCGCTGGCCTTCACGCAATTCCTGTCGGTCAACAGCTTCCGGACCTTCGGGATCGGCGCGGCCAAGCAACTGGTCTGCTGCTCGCCCGAGGGGAACCTGATCGGCGACGCGATCCTCTACCGCATGGACGAAGACGACTATCTGGTGGTCGGCAATCCGGCGACGACCGAGTGGGTGGAATACAACGCCCAGGCGCTGGCCTATGACGTCACCACCGAACTCGATCCGATGTGGACGCTCAATCCGAAGAAGGCGCGCGAATTCTACCGGTTCCAGGTCGAAGGCCCCAAGGCCTGGGCGCTGCTGGAAGAGCTCAACGGCGGCCCGCTGCCCGAAATCGGGTTCTTCAAGTCCGAGATCCTCTGCCTGGGACCCCACAAGGTGCGCGGAATGCGCCATTCGATGGGCGGCATGCCGGGGCTGGAACTGTCGGGTCCCTGGGCCGACTACCAGGCGGTCAAGGACCTGCTGCGAACGGCGGGGCGGCCCTACGGGCTGCGCATGGTGGGATCGATCGCCTATTTCACCACGGTGATCGAAAGCGGCTGGTGGGCGGTTCCGGTGTCGGGCGTCTATACCGGCGCGGGGACCAAGGGCTATCGCGACTGGTGCTCGGCCAGGCACGCCTCGATGCGGATGTCGCTGGGCGGCAGCCTGTATTCGCCGAATATCGCGGATTACTACGTCACCCCCTATGACGTGAACTACGGCCATATCGTCAAGTTCGACCACGACTTCATCGGCCGCGCCGCGCTGGAGACGATGCAGGACCGCCCCCACCGCCGAAAGGTGACGCTGGTGTGGAATGCCGACGACGTGCTCGCGGTCATGGCTGCCCAGTTCGAGGGCGGCGAACCACAGGACAAACCGCTGCCGATCACCCTGCCCCTGGCCGCAATCGGGCGAATGCATTATGACAAGGTGACGGACCAGGACGGCGCGATGATCGGCCTGGCCACCTATCCCGCCTATACTGCAAACGAACGCGCGATGATGTCGCTGGCCTCGATCGATGCCGCCCATGCCGAACCCGGCACCGAGGTGGTGCTCTTGTGGGGCGAGGACGGCGGCGGGCAGCGCAGCGCGGGCACCATCGAGCCGCACCGGCAGGTGCGGATCCGCGCCACCGTCGCGCCCAGCCCGATCTCGAAAGCCGCGCAAGGCTACCGCAGCGATATCGGCATCAAGCGCGGCTCGCGGCAGGACATCTGAGACGACACAAGCCCGGTCCAAGCGCCTCGGACCGGGTTTCCGGATGGGCGTGCCCGCCGGGATCGCCGGCATCCCCCACAGGGCCACGCCGGTCCCCGGCGGCAGCGGGGCGCGCAAATCCGACGTCCCTGAGCGCAACGAGCGAGGAAAACCATGTCCCATCCGTCATCCCGGGCCGACGCGACCCGCACCGCCTGGAAATCGGTTCTGGCGACCCACCACGAAGACCGCGGCGCGCCCGTCAGCGCCGATTACTGGTCGGACAAGGACACCTGGTCACGCGACCGGATCCGTGCGGTTCAGGACGAAAAGATTGCCGCCGTCGCGCCGTTTCTCTATGAGAACAGCGCCTTTTACCGTCGCCGGTTCGACCGGCTGGGTGTCGCGCCCACCGACCTGGATTCGGTGGAGACGATGCTGGCGAACTGGCCCGTCGTCACCAAGCACGAGATGATGGAGGACGCCACCGCACACCCCCCGTATGGCACCTACACCACCTGCGGCACGGCGGAATGGGGCGATCGCGGCTGGATGCTGTTTTCGTCCTCGGGGTCCACGGGTGTGCCGCGCGTCTTCCGCTACACCCATTTCGACCGCCAATACTGGGAACAGGCCAACGCGCGTGCGCTCTATTCGGGCGGGTTGCGCAAGGGCGACAGCGGCCTGCCGATGACCGGATTCGGCCCGCATGTCTTTGCCTGGGGCGTGCAATACACGCTGGCGCGCATGGGTCTGCCGGTGATCCCGGGCGGCGGTATGGACGGGCCCGCGCGCGCCGCGCTGATCGAACGGTTCAAGCCGACCACGCTGATCTGCACGCCCTCATACCTGCTGTATCTGGGGCGCACGATGCAGGACATGGGCCAGGATCCGGCCCGAACCTCGGTCCGGTGGCTGGTGACGGGGGGCGAACCGTTTTCGGGCGTCGAGGGCACGCTCGCGCGCATCCAGGACCTTTGGGGGGCGAAGTCGCTCGAATTCTACGGCTGCACCGAGGCCTCGCCCCATTGCGGCGGCTACTCGTGCCCCGAATACCAGGAAGGCGACACGCCCTTCATCCACCTGATGGAGGATATCCAGGTCTGGGAAACCGTCGATCCCGACACCCTGACACCGGTGCCCGATGGCGCGCGCGGATTGACCGTCTGCACCAACCTGAACAGCGAAAGCTCGGCGCAACTGCGGTTCCTGGTCGGCGACTACACCCGGCTGTCGCGCGCCCCGTGCGCCTGCGGTCGCAACCACGTCAAGGCGATGGGCTGCCTGACCGGGCGCTCGGACGACCTGATCAACCTGCGCGGAATCAAGTTCTTCCCTGTCCAGATCGAGGAAGCCGTGCGCGCGATCGCGGGCACCGGCGACGAATTCCAGATCCGCCTGTCCACCCGGGACGACGGGCTGGACGTGATGACCGTCGTGGTCGAACATACCGACGCCGGCGTGGCCGACGCGGTCACGCGCGAGATCCGCAGCCGCTGCGAAGTGCGCTGCACGGTCGCCGTGGTCGCGCCCGACACGCTGCCGAAAACCGAAATGAAGGCCCGGCGCGTGTTCGATCAAAGGGGCCAGCGATGCTGTCCAACACCCTGACCCGCCGTGTCGAATGGGGCGATTGCGACCCCGCCGGGATCGTCTTCAACCCGCAGGTCTTTCGCTGGTTCGACCACGGCACGACGATGCTGTACGAGGCCGCGGGCTGGCCCAAGCAACAGATGCTGGTCCATTTCGGGGCCGCCGGTTGCCCGCTGGTCGATACCCGCGCAAGCTTCAAGGCTCCGGTGCGTTATGGCGACGACGTGGCCATCACATCCGAGATCGCCGCGCTGAAAACGCGCAGCTTCGACATCCGCCACAGGCTGATCCATGACGGCCGCCTGTGCGTCGAGGGGTTCGAAACCCGCGTCTGGACCGTCAAGGATGGCGCGCGCGGGCTGATCGCGGCCCCGATCCCCGATGATTTGCGCGCGCGCTTTCTGGGACAGGCGCCATGACCGGCCCCACAGCCGGGCCGCGCCACCGGCCACCGGGCGCCGAGCCGGTCAGAAATCCTCGGAGTCGATGGCCAGCAGGTCGGGAATGCGGCGATGCAGGCGGCGCAGCAGCAGCTCCGCCAGCGTCGCCACCTCGTCGCGGCTGAGGTCGGCCAGCATCAGCGCCTCGCGCCGCCGCGCGGTCTGGATGATGCGGTCGTGCAGCGCCCAGCCGTCCGGCGTGAGTTCCGACAGCTTGCGGTGGTTCTGCGGGTCCTGCTGCCAGCTCCGCACCAGCCCGCGCCCCTCGAGCGCCTTCAACGCGCGGCTGGCGGCGGCCTTGTCCAGACCGATCACCTGACAGGTGCGATAGGCGGTGATGCGCGGTTCGATCGCCAACATGGCAATGATCCGCCATTCGGTGACACCGACGCCGAATTCCTTCAGATACAGGCTCGATGAACTGCGCGACCACTTGTTGCCGATGGCGCTGATGAGGAACGGAATATAGCCGTCCAGGTCCAGCACCGCATGGCCGTCGCGGTCCAGCGCGGGCAGGTTCGTGCTGTCGGTTCGCTGGGCGTCGGTGTCGGCGCGTTCGGGCATCGGGGCGTCCCTTTTGGGCGGATGGCGCCCTTTTACGGGCCCATTCGGCCGATTGCCATCGGCGATTGCGCGCCCGTCCGCGGCCTAGCGCGGCGGATGGCTGCGCAGCATCTCGCGCACCACGCCGGCCAGATAGTCGGGGTCGTCCACCCCTTGCGGGTCGCGGCAGGCGCGGTAGCCGATGGCCTCGGCCTCGGCATAGGAATAGCCATAGGCGACCAGGGCGTCAGTGAAGCGCACCTCGGGGCGGTCCCAGATGATCTCGTGCCAGGGGCCGCGGAAACAGGCGACGGGGATCGTCACCCGTTGCGCCGCGGCCGCGCCGCGCGACGCGTGCGCCGACGCGAGCGAGGGGACGGCAGACAGGCAAAGGGCGGCCAGGGCAAGTCGGAACGCAAGGGTCATGGGCGACGTCCTTTCGGAAAGGGGCGGAGGCGCGCGCAACGCCAGAGTTTGCGGCAGGCACGGCGCGCCATGATCGCCCGTCAGGGGCCGGTTTGGCAAGACAGGGAAATCGCAACAAGCGGGGCGTCAAGGCGGGATTGTTTCCAATACATGGCCAATGCCGAGGCAGACCGCCCGGTGGGCGCGGCGGGGAGGCATGGCGGACCGGGGATGGATCCGGGGCATTAGAGCGCCTCGCCCGCCAACTGTCCCGCCCGGCGGCACGCCGGGCCGCGCCCGACCTCCCCCCGGAGGGCGCGTTGGCGATGTCGGACGGACCGGGAGCGTCCTCGGGGCTTTGGCGTGCGGCGCGGATCAACCGGCGTGCGCCCTCAAGGTTGCTTTGCGGTGTGCTCATTGATCAGCTTTTCCACCCAAGCCTCGTTGTAAGTATAGTCTCCGTGCGCCTTATGATACATGCAATATTTGGAATTCGTTTTCTTCGAGTCCGGCTCGCCAGTCTTCGGTCGAACTTTGTGTTTCTTCCAAGCATTGGTATGATCAGTCATTGAGAATTTCTTGCCTATTGCGTTGCTCACTTTAGCAATGACATCTTTAGGCTTAAAAGGATACATTTCATCCCCAGCCTTGTGTTTAACCAAGACATTGGAAATTTCTTTGCCTTCAGCGGAATCCGGGCAGACAAATTGAAAATGAGACTTAGCCTTCGACGACGGAACCATCGTGTAAATGACTGAAAATTCATAATCTGCACTATCAACGACATCTGTCGAATGCTCGGCCTTCAGCGATGCATTGAACGCAGATATATCTGGCGCGACGTCCCATTTCGCTAGTTGGGAAAGTTGTTCAATGTTGGCGCGTGAGAACTGAAGGCTGAATGAAAGCTCAGATCGTAATGAAAGTCGATCTCCGAACCACTCACACATGACTTTATCAAAATTGAGACAATTTGCTTGGAAAAGCCCTCTCCATAGGTCGTCGCTCCGTCCGAGCAAGCTATGCTCCGCCTTGTCTCGAAGTTTTTTGATATCTAATATATTCGCTTTCACGGGCTCGCTAAGAGCCAAAGATGACTTGCCGACCATTGTGCTGAGCTGAATGTGTTTTCCGTCCGAGTTGGTAATAGCCTCCTTTTCTCTAATGAGCTTCTCATGGCAAAGGTAAGTCCAAGCTATATTGGACAAGATAGAGAAAATTTCGCTCTTGAAATTAATTAGCGGGCTATTAAACAAATGGACAGCCATTAGCATTGCTTCGCGAGCCTTACACAATCGCTCATCCAAGTAGGGATTGAGGCCAGTTTTTAAATCGAATGCATACTTAATGGCGAGGAATCTCTGAAGTGCCTCGTCCGAACAGATTGTTTGTTTGGAATCTTTTTTTACGCCGGTAATGCGTCCGCTGTTTGTGGTGTGTCGCCGACCAATGTTGATGAGAGCCAAAATATCTTGGCCTCGCCAGCCTATTTCAAGCAACTTCTTTACGACTGCTTTTTCTTCTTTTGTGAGTGAACCCTCTTTGAATTTCGCAACCAACTATTCACCCCCACACTTCACTAAACTCCCGCCACTCCCCCTTGCTCATGCCCGAGGTCTCCTGCGTGACCTCTTCACCTTTAAGCATCCGTTTCAACACGTCAATCGCCTTGGACGAGAGTGTGACGCCGCCCATGCGGTAGTCCTCGAAGGCGGCGAAGGCCGCCGGGACCCAGTCGCGGACCATCTCGGCGATGGCCTCGGCATAGACGCGGATCTCGTATTGGGCGTGGCTGTCGGCGCGCAGGCGCAGGAAGTGGAAGAGGTTGTGCAGGTCGGTCTTCCAGTACCACTGGGTATAGATGTTCATCGGCAGGTTCATCCGCGCCAGTTCCCGCGCCAGCCCCTGCTGGCCGTCCTGGGACAGCATGTCCTCGTAATGGTCGTAGCACTGCGCGGCGTCGGATTTGAGCAGCGCCAGCACGCGCGCGGCCTCGGCCCCCTCGAGCACCGCGCCCCGGCCCTGATTGTTGACGGTCGATTGGGCCGCCAGTTGCGCGGGCTCGGGGATGTAGAACTCGCGGTCCAGGATCGAATAGCGGGCCGAGTATTCGTTGACGTTGGCGGTGCGGTGGCGGATCCACTGGCGTGCGACGAAGACCGGCAGCTTCACGTGCAGCTTCAGTTCGCACATCTCGAAGGGCGTCGAGTGCCAGTGCCGCATGAGGTAGCGGATCAGCCCCTCGTCGTTCTGGACGTGCCTGGTGCCGGCGCCGTAACTGACCCGCGCGGCCTGCACGATGGCCGCATCGTCGCCCATATAGTCGATGGCGCGCACGAATCCGTGGTCCAGCACCGGTTGCGCGGTATAGAGGTGCCTTTCCATCCCCGGCGCCACTGACCGCAATGTGAGTTGCGGATTGGCCCGCGATGCGGTGATTTCGGCCAATTGTTCGTCGCTCAGCGGCATGATCTTGCTCTTTCTGTCCCGGGATTCGTCTTGACTATATATTGCATCAATGCGGGGTTTGACCGCAAGAAGATGGGGTGCCCACGATGAAGGAACGCGGCACCCCGGCGCTGGAGCGCCGCCTGGGCGATTGGGCCCGGGCCCGGATGAGCCGCCACGCCGCGGCCTTTGTGATGTTCGTGCTGAAACAGGGATGGGCGGCGCTGTTCGGCGGGCTCTTTCTGATCGCGATCGTGCTGACCCGCGCGATCTGGCGCCCCGACTGGGCGCTCAGCCGCTATGACGCGCTGTTTCTTTTCGCGGTCGGCACCCAGGCGCTGTTCCTGTGGCTCAGGCTCGAGGATTGGGCCGAGGCCAAGGTCATCGCCCTGTTCCACCTGACCGGCACCGCGATGGAGGTGTTCAAGCTTGCGCAAGGGTCCTGGGACTATCCGGAAAGCGGCCTCTTCGAGATCGCCGGGGTGCCGCTGTTCTCGGGCTTCATGTATGCCAGCGTCGGCAGCTACATGGCGCGCGTGATCCGCATCTTTCACATGCGCTTCGCCCCCTTTCCGCGGTTCCCGGCCACGGTGCTGCTGGCGGCGGCGATCTATGCGAATTTCTTCACGCACCACTGGCTGCCCGACCTGCGGCTGGGCCTGTTCGCCGCGACCGTGCTGCTTTACGGGCGCACGCGCATCTGGTTCTTTCCGGGCGACCACGCCTATTGGATGCCCCTGCCCCTGGCCGCCTTTCTGTCCGCCTTTTTCCTGTGGATCGCCGAGAATGTCGGCACCGTCACCCGCACCTGGGTCTACGCCGGCCAGGGCCATTTCGATCTGGTGAGCTGGGGCAAGTTCGGCTCGTGGTATCTGCTGCTCTACGTCAGCTTCACCACCGTGACCCTGGTGCTGCGGGGCGCGTTGCACCGCGAACCGCTGGAGCCGGCGGAAATTTCGCGTCTGGCCCCCAAGACATCGGGGTAAAGGCGGATTACCTTAGCCCCCTCACGTTTGCCCCCACAGGATTGCCAAGGACGCAACGCATGACGATCAAATACCTGCACACCATGGTCCGCGTGCTGGACCTCGAGGCCTCTATGGCCTTTTATCGGCTTCTGGGGCTGGAACAGACCCGGCGCTACGACAATGACCAGGGCCGGTTCTCGCTGGTGTTCATGGCGCCCCCCGGGCAGCCCGAATGCCCGGTCGAGCTGACATGGAACTGGGACGGGGACGACGGCCTGCCGTCGGACAGCCGGCATTTCGGTCACCTGGCCTACGAGGTGGACGATATCTACGCCACCTGCCAGCACCTGATCGACAATGGCGTCACCCTGAACCGGCCGCCGCGCGACGGGCGCATGGCCTTCGTGCGCAGCCCCGACAACGTGTCGATCGAACTGCTGCAAAAAGGCGAGGCCAAGACCCCGGTCGAGCCCTGGACCTCGCTGCCCAACATCGGGCACTGGTAGGCGTCAGCGCGGCCCCGACAGGGCGAAATACCCGCCCTGCGGATCGATCGCCTGCACGATCCAGGCGCCGCCCGGCACCTGCATCGGGCCATGAACGATCGCGCCGCCGTTGCCGGTGATCGCGGCCATGGCGGCGTCGATGCTCGGGGAATTGAAATAGGCCAGCCACGTCGGCGGCATCGACGGCATCGGCAGATCCATCATGCCGCCGATGTCGGCGCCGGCCCGGCGCACCAGTTGATAGACGTTGGTCGCATCCAGCGACACCGCCTCTCCCGGTTCCCAGCCGAAATGCTTGGAATAAAAGGCAAAACCCGCCACGGGATCGGAGGTCATCAACTCATTCCAGCAGCCGTGCCCCGGTTTCGTCGGGTCCAGCCCCGACCCGTCGCCATCCAGCGGCCGCAGGATGCCGAACGCCGCGCCCTGCGGATCGGTGAGGATGGCAAAGCGCCCGGTGCCGGGAATGTCCATCGGCGCCACGATCTGCGTGCCGCCGTCCGCGACGATGGCGGCCGCAGTGGCGTCGCAATCGCTGACCGCGAAATAGATCAGCCAATGCGTCGGAACCCCTGCCGCCATGGGTCTGGACAGGCCTGCGACCATCGCCGCGCCGGCCTTGGCGATGTGATAGTCGAAACCGGGAACACCGGCATCGACCAGATCCCAACCGAGTACCGCCGCATAGAACCGCCCGTCGGCCAGGGGATCGGGCGTGGTCAGTTCATACCAGCAGGGGCTGCCGTGATAAATCTCGGTCATGATGTCCTTCTCTCTCGTTGAACGGGGTCCCCGGGGGCGAAATGGGATGAGGGCAGCGTAAGACAGGTTGCTTGTTTTTTGCAAGTGTCATATTTCTTCATGCAAGAAATCGGGGGTGCGATGGCACGCAAGGGCTATAACGAGGGTTGTCTGGCCGCGCACGCGCTGGACCTGATCGGCGACCGCTGGGCGCTGCTGGTCCTGCGCGAGCTGATGCTGGGCCCAAAACGATTCGGCGCGTTGCAGGCCGGCTTGCCGGGGATTGCCACCAACGTGCTGACGCAACGCCTGGCCGATCTCGAACGCACGGGCCTGCTGACGCGGCGCACCTTGCCGCCACCGGCGTCGGTCCAGGTCTATGACCTGACCCCGGCCGGGCGTGACACCCGCGGCATCATCGACGCGCTGTGTGTCTGGGGCGTGCGTCAGCCCGGCCATGACCCGCGCAAGTTCATCAGCCCGACCGCGCTGCTGCTGTCGATGGCCGTGATGGTCGCCCCACCCGCCCAGGGCGAAACCCGGGTGGCGATGGTCATGGGGCCCGACTGCTTCCTGACGCGGCTGTCGCCGGCGGGGTTTGTCCCCCGCCCCTGCGCCGACGGGCCACCCGCGGGCACCTTGACGCTGGTCGCCCCGAACGCGAACGCCATGGCCGCCACCGTCTACGGCCCCGCCCCGCTGGCGCAGTCGATCAACGAGGGGCGGGTCACCCTCGACGGCGATCCCGACCATGCGCAACGGTTCCTCGATGCCTTCGCCTTGCGCCGATAACCCGCTTGCAGCCCCGGCCGCGGAATGCTATCCGGCGGGCATCGAGCGGGCGTAGCTCAGGGGTAGAGCATAACCTTGCCAAGGTTAGGGTCGTGAGTTCGAATCTCATCGCCCGCTCCATGAACAAAGGGCCGGACCCGCGGGGACCGGCCCTTTCTTTTCGCGCTCGCCGGCCGATCGCGATCAGTCGCCAACCGCCTCGCGCCAGTGTTTGCGGCAGAGCGACACATAGGTCTCGTTGCCGCCGATCTGCACCTGCGCGCCCTCTTTCAACGCGCGCCCCTCGGCGTCCTGGCGGATCACCATGGTCGCCTTCTTGCCGCAGTGACAGATCGTGCGCACCTCGCGCATCTCGTCGGCCAGCGCCAGCAGCGCCGACGAACCCGGAAACAGCGCGCCCCGGAAATCGACCCGCAGCCCGTAGCACATGACCGGCACGCCCAGGTCATCCACCGCGCGCGCCAGCTGCCAGACCTGCCCGGGCGACAGGAACTGCGCCTCGTCCACAAAGACGCAGGCGCATGGGCCCTGCGCCATCCGGGTCGCGATCTTGGCAAACAGGTCCTCGCCCGGGGCAAAGGTATCCGCCGGTTCGTCGATGCCGATGCGCGATGCGATGCGCCCCTCGCCCGCGCGATTGTCGAATTGCGCGGTCAACAGATAGGTCAGCATCCCGCGCTCGCGGTAATTGTGCGACGCCTGCAACAGGATCGTCGACTTGCCCGCGTTCATGGTCGAGTAATGAAAATAGAGCTTGGCCATGCCCGGGTCTTAGCGCGGCGCGCGCGGGCAGAAAACCCGCTTTCGCGCCGCGCCGCGAACCGGGTCAACGGATGGCGACGATCTCGACGGCAAAGGTCAGATCCTTGCCGGCCAACGGGTGGTTCGCGTCCAGCACCACCTCGTCCTCGTTGGCCTCGACCACGACGACGGGAATGGTCTGGCCCTGCGGCGTCTGCATCTGCAAGGCAGTGCCGGGCTCGGTCGGGATATGCGGCGGGATCTGCGCGCGCGGAATGGCCTGACGCGCCGCCGGATCGGCCTCGCCATAGGCATCGGCGGCCGGGATCGTCACGGTCGCGGCCTCGCCCACCGCCATGCCGGCGATCGCCGCGTCCAGCCCGCGAATGATCTGCCCCGAGCCCAGGGTAAAGGACAGGGGCTCGCGCCCCTCGGAACTGTCGAACACGCTGCCGTCGGCCAGCGTGCCGGTGTAATGGAAATGCACGGTGTCACCCGCTTGGGCCTGCCTGGCGCCCTGGGTCATGAGACCTCCTGTCCGTCGGAGATGAATGGCGGAGCCCGGCTCCGATGAACCGCCAGCCTAGCAGCGCGACGGCCGGAACGAAACCGCCCCCGCCCCGTCTTTGTGCCCGAAATATCCTCCGGGTGGGTCCGGGCGGGTGGAAAACCCGCCCGGCTGGGGTGTGGGGGCAGCCCCCACCCGGTGCGTGGGGGCTCGATGCCCCCGCGCGCCGGACGCCCCTGCGAAGGGTCAGTCGGCGACCCCGATCTGCGCGGGGTCGAAGGGCGTGCTCTGGTAGATCTCGTTCAGCCAGTTGCCGTAAAGCAGATGCGCATGGCTGCGCCAGCGGTTGAGCGGCGCCTTCGTCGGGTCGTCGCCCGGATAGTAGTTGACCGGCACGTTGATCCCCTTCCCCGCGGCGACATCGCGGTCGTATTCCTCTTTCAGCGTGCCCGAGTCGTATTCGAAATGGTTGAAGATGTAGAGCGCGCGGTGCGCGGGATCTTCGATCAGGCAGGGGCCCACCTCCGGGGATCCCAGCAAGGTCGTCAGCCCCGGGACCGCGTCCACCTCGGCCTGGCGCACTTCGGTCCAGCGACTGACGGGGATCAGCACATCATCCGAGAATCCGCGCAGATAGGGCGAGGCCGGCGCCAGATTGCGGTGCCGGAAGCAGCCAAAGGCCTTGTGGTCCAGGATATGCTTGGGCACGCCGTGGAAATGGTTGATCATCGCCATGCCGCCCCAGCACACGCCAAAAGTGGACTGCACATGCGTCTGCGTCCAGGCGAAGACCTCGCACAACTCGTCCCAATAGGTGACCTCTTCAAAGGGCAGGTGTTCGATCGGCGCGCCGGTGATGATGAGACCGTCGAACTTCTCGTCCTTCACCTCCTGAAAGGGCTTGTAGAAGGCCTCCATATGCTCGGCGGCGGTGTTCTTCGTCTGATGCTCGCTCATGCGGATCAGGCGAAAGTCGATCTGCAACGGCGTCGCGCCGATCAGCCGGGCGAACTGGTTTTCCGTCTGGATCTTCTTGGGCATCAGGTTGAGCAGCCCGATCTTCAGCGGGCGGATGTCCTGACGGGCGGCACGGGTGTCCGACATGACCATCACCCCCTCGCGCGAAAGCACGTCAAAGGCGGGCAGGTTGGCGGGCAAGGTGATCGGCATGGTCGTCTTCCGTTGTTCCGGGGGGGTCTGAGGCGCGGGTCCTCAGGCTGCCCGGGACCCGCGCTTGGCAAGCGCCTCGGTGATCAGGGCGGTGAAATCCGCCGGCGTGTTCACCTGGGCGACCTCGTCGGCGGCAACCCTGAGCCCCCAGTGCGCTGCCATGGCCGCGTATCGAGGCTGGCGATGCGCCAGCGCGCGGGCATAGGTCCAGCGGACGAAGGCGTCCGGGTCCACCGCCCCGGGCATTCGGCCCGTTTCCGCCAGATAGGCCGACCAGCACTCCATCAGGAATTCCGGCCGGTAATACATGGGTTTGGGCGCGCGGTCGAAGCGTTCGATCAGCGCCTGGGTGTGATCCTCGCTGCCCTCGATCCAGACCAGGGCCAGGTGGCGCGACAGCACGCTCAACACCGGGTCCACGCGGTTCTCGGGGTTCACCACCTCGCAGATGGAGCCGCTGGTGTCGCAGACGAAGTTCCGGTAGCCATAAATATCCAGCGCCCGGTTCACGAATTTCGGCGTGTCCAGCAGCGCGTCGATCTCGGCCTCGCGGTGCTGGGCCTGGCGGCGGCGATATTCCTCGAACGGCAGACCGCCCAGCGCGGGATCGCCGGGCTTGCCCAGATAGGTGCTGAGCGGCGCCAGGTTGTCGAAGGTGATGTTCGAGGCGATGCGCACCGAGTCCGAAAGCAGCAATTCGCGCAGCAAGGGGATTTTCATCGCCTCGCGTTTGAAATTGTCGGCGATCGCCTCGCCCATGTAGCGGGTGCCGATCCGGTAATCGACCGAATAGTGGAACCACCCCCCGTCCCGCAGAATCGAGGAAATGCGGGTCTTTCCAAGACCGGACATGCCGAACAGCAGCACGCGCTTGTGCGCGGCATCGGTCCATTCGGCGGGCGTTTCGTAGATCATCGGCACACTCGGCAACGCTATGCAAAACGAGAATATGCGCCCCTCAGGGGCGAGGTTCAAGTCGGGTCACACCGACCCCGCCGGCGCGCGCCAGATCGGGGTCCAGCGTCATCGGGATATATTCGCCCCGCCGCCACAACACCCCGAGGTCGTCGTAATGGCGGCTGAGCGGGTGCCCCGATTCGCCGGTGGAAATGATGAACACGCTCGCCTCGGGGTCGGCCATGTCGTAGACGCCCCGGTATCCTGCGCCGTGAACGTTAAGAAACGGTTCCGCCGCGCCGGGCGGGCCGCCCTGGGTGCGGCCGCGCATCAGCGTGTTGTCGCCGCCGCTGGTCGATTGGCGGATGTTCACGAAATGCCGCAGGATCGGCACGTCACCCAGCACCGGGTGGTCGTGCGCGGCCTGGTGGGCGTCGCCCCAGCGCCAGCTTTCGATGGCCGGGCCATAGTGCTGTTCCAGGTCCAGCAGCGCCGCGTCCAGCGCCGTGCGCGCGATATCGACGCAGGTTTCCACCACCGCCGACTGCACCACGTCGCACCAGACACTCGCGCCGTCGGTGTTGTTGAACACGCGTTCGATGAATTCGGGTTCGAGATGGGTGAACATGTCGGCGGTCGGCCCCAGCTCGTCGCGGATCAGGCGAAACTGCAACTCGCGCATCCAGGCGGCGTAGATCAGCGGTTCGGGCAGATGCTCGGACATCTCGCCGTTCCAGTCGGCCAGCAGTTGCAGGGCGATCTGGCGTTGCGCCTCGGGGGTGCCGGGCTCGGCGGGGGCGCCCTGGAACCACAGCTCGGCCCCGACCAGCGGCAACAGCGTGCGCGCGGCCTGGCTGACGGTGTCGAGCTGCGCCTCGATGAAGCTTTCGCGCGTGTGGACGCTGCGCTGGCGCATCAGCCGCACCCACCGCTGGATGCGCATCGTGTCGCCCCAGTCGAAACTGACGTGCAGCGGAAAGGGACGATCCAGGGGTTTGTTGTTGGTGTTGCCGATCAACCCGGTCGGCGGATCGTAGAACCGCGGGTTCGAGCTGTAGGGGAAACTCCCCTGCCAGCGCGCCGCCGGGTCCCAGCCCGGCGCCGGCATCCTGCCTTGGGTGGGGCTGGCGGCGTCGCGGCGCGGCATCCGGCCGATCAGTTGCATCGCGATATGGTCGTGGTCGATCACCGTCAGGTTCTGCGCCGGCGCGACATAGCGTTCGCCCGCCGCCAGCGCCTGATCGACGCTTTGCGCGCGCATGATGCCGATCGCCGCGCTCATCGAGGTGTCGTCGCCGGTCAGCGCCGTCCAGGACAACGCCGCCACATGGCCGGGCGGCGTGACCGAGGCCAGCGAGAAATGGCTGCCCGGCAGGATCGGCCCGTTCTGCGACCAGCGCAGCGTCACCGTCACCGGATCGGCATCCGCGACCTGGATGATCGAGCGGCGGGTCTCGAAGCTGGCCCAGCCGTCGGCGGTGCGGTAGCGGGTCGAATCGTCGGGGTCCAGCTCCTCCATGAACAGGTCCTGGTCGTCCAGATAGGACGAGGTCAGCGCCCAGCCCAGCGCCTCGGACCGGCCGACCAGCACCGCCGGAATGCCCGGTATGGTGCCCCCCGTGACCGCCCCGGAGCTGAGATTCAGCCGCGCCAGATACCAGATCGACGGCGCGGTAAAGCCCAGATGCGGGTCGTTCGCCAGCAGCGTGCCGCCATTGGCGGACCGGGTCGGCGCCGCCGCCCAGGCGTTCGACGCGCCCGCCATCGCAAAGGGGCGGAACGGCGACAGCGCCCCGCCCGGCAGGTCGATGGGCTCGACCGGGGCCATGGCCAGCTGAGTGCGCGTCACGGTCGGGAACAGGCTGGCGAAATCGGGCAAGGCCGCCAGACCCTGCGAGCTGTCCTCGGGCATCAGGTCGCGGGTGCGGGCGTCGCCGATCAGCGCCGACAGGCGCGCGCGGCGCACCTCGTTCTCGAGCTGCCCCGAAAGCTGCACCGCCATCAGCTTGATGAGAGCGATGGAATCGGCCGGCTGCCACAGCGACACCTCGCCCGGGAACAGGAAGAATTCGGGCGCCCCCCGCCCCAGCGCGCGGTCGTTGACCAGCGTGATCCAGGCATTCACCCCGCGCGCATAGGCATCGAGCGCGGCCAGCGTGTCGTCATCCTGGGCGGCGACCGAATCCTGCGCCAGGTGATACAGGTCCAGCCGGCGCATCAACTCGTCGGTGCGCAGGGTGCGTTCGCCGAAAATCTCGCTCAGCCGGCCCTGCGCGGTGCGCCGCAGCAAGGTCATCTGCCACAGCCGATCCTGCGCATGGGCAAAGCCCAGGCCGTAGAACACATCCGCGTCCGACTGGCCAAAGATATGCGGCACCGCCCAGGTGTTGCGCGCGATCTCGACCTCGGCCGAAATGCCGCGCACGCGCCAGGTGGTGTCGTAGTCGGGCAACGAGCGCGACAGGAAATAATAGACCCCGACCACGACCACGACCGCCAGAACCACCAGCGCCGTTGCGATGCGAAACAGCCAGCGGAAGGTGGAAAGCATTGCGGACAGCCTCGTCGTGTTGACCTCGGAACGTGGTTCGTTTCCTATGGCCTCGGGCGCTCGAGCGCAATTCAAACCATCGACAGAGAGGGGAACGCATGGCCAAGGTGGCATTTCTGGGGCTGGGGGTCATGGGCTACCCGATGGCCGGGCATCTGGCCCGCGCGGGGCACACGGTGACCGTCTACAATCGCACGGGCGCCAAGGCGGACCGTTGGGCGGCCGAACACGGCGCCGCCGCCGCCCCCACGCCGCGCGACGCCGCCCGTGGCGCGGCGTTCGTCATGGCCTGTGTCGGCAATGACGACGATCTGGCCCAGGTCTGCCGGGGCGCGGACGGCGCCTTTGCCGGCATGGACGCGGGCGCGGTCTTCGTGGATCACACCACCGTCTCGGCCGCCATCACCCGCGCGCTGGACGCCGAGGCCCGCGCGGCCGGCATCGGTTTCGTGGACGCGCCGGTGTCGGGCGGCCAGGCGGGGGCGGAAAACGGCGTGCTCTCGATCATGTGCGGCGGAACCGAGGGGGACTACACCCGCGCCGAGCCCGTCATGCAGGCCTATGGCCGCACCGTGAAGCGGCTGGGCGAGTCGGGCGCGGGCCAGATCGCCAAGATGATGAACCAGATCTGCATCGCCGGGCTGGTGCAGGGCCTGGCCGAGGCGCTGCGATTCGGCGAGAAGGCCGGCATGGACGGCAAGGCCGTGATCGAGGTGATCCAGGGCGGCGCCGCCGGATCGTGGCAGATGGTCAACCGCCACGCGACGATGCTGGACGGCAAGTTCGACTATGGCTTTGCCGTGGACTGGATGCGCAAGGACCTGGGCATCTGCCTGCAAACCGGCAACGAGATCGGCGCGCCCCTGCCGATGACCGCGCTGGTCGATCAGTTCTACAAGGACATCCAGCAGATGGGCGGCGGGCGCTGGGACACCTCCAGCCTGATCGAGCGCCTGCGGAGGCTGTCGTCATGACCCTGCAAACCCGCATCGCGCAGGGGCGCGGCGACGAACCCGCGGATCTGGTGCTGAGGGGCGGCACCGTCTGGGACATGGTGACGGGCGCGATGATCCCGGGCGACGTGGCGATTTGCGGCGACCGGATCGTCGGCATCGGCGCCAGCTACGAGGGGACGCGCATCATCGATGTCAGCGGCAAGGTGCTGGTGCCGGGCTTCATCGACACGCATCTGCATATCGAAAGCTCCTGCATCACGCCCTTCGAATTCGACCGGTGCGTGCTGCCCCGTGGCGTCACCACCGCGATCTGCGACCCGCACGAGATCGCCAATGTCGCGGGCCTGACCGGCATCCGCTATTTCCTGGACGCCTCGGCACGCACGGTGATGGATATCCGCGTCAACCTGTCGTCCTGCGTGCCCTCGACGCATATGGAAACCGCCGGTGCCGAGCTGACGGCGGACGACCTGGCGCCGCTGGCCGACCACCCCCGCGTGATCGGCCTGGCCGAGTTCATGAACTATCCCGGCGTGATCCACCGCGATCCGGGCTGCATGGCCAAGCTGACGGCCTTCGAGGGGCGTCACATCGACGGCCATTCGCCCCTGCTGGGCGGCAAGGACCTGAACGCCTATATCAGCGCCGGCATCCGAACCGAACACGAGGCGACCTCGGCCGCCGAGGCCACGGAGAAGTTGCAAAAGGGAATGCGCGTGCTGATCCGCGAGGGATCGGTCAGCAAGGACCTCGAGGCGCTGGCCGAGGTGCTGACACCCGTGACGTCGGCCTATCTGTGCCTGTGCACCGATGACCGCAACCCGCTGGACATCGCCGAACACGGACATCTGGACTACATGATCCGGCGGCTCATCGCCAAGGGCCGCGATCCGCTGTCGGTCTACCGCGCGGCGTCGCTTTCCGCGGCCGAGGCCTTTGGCCTGAAGGATCGCGGCCAGATCGCACCGGGCAAACGCGCCGATATCGTCGTGCTGGACGACCCGGCGACCTGCCACGCGAGCATGGTGTTCTGCGGCGGGGTGCTGGCCGATGACGCGGCCTTTGCCGCGCGCGACGTGATCGCGCCGGTCGCCCGCCAGTCGGTCCATGTGCCGCCGATCCGGCCCGAAAGCTTCCGCTACGCCGGCAACAACCCCGAAACGCCGGTCATCGGCATCTGGCCCGGCAAGATCCTGACCGAACACCTGCGCCTGTCGATCCCCGCGACCGACGGCGACAAGCGGCCCGACCCGTCGCAGGACCTGGCGCGCATCACGGTGATCGAACGCCACGGAAAGAACGGCAACATCGCCAACGGCTTCGTGCGGGGCTTCGCGCTGAAGGCCGGGGCGATCGCCTCGACCGTGTGCCACGACCACCACAACATCGCGGTGGTCGGCGCGGATTACGCCGACATGGCGCTGGCCGCGAAACGGCTGGGCGAGATCGAGGGCGGGTTCGTCGTGGTGCGCGACGGCGCGGTGCTGGCCGAACTGGCGCTGCCGGTGGCGGGGCTGATGTCGCTGGAGCCGTTCGAAACCGTGCGCGACGGGTTGGTGGCGCTGCGCGCGGCGGCGCGGACCCTGGGGGTCGAATTGGAGGAACCCTTCCTGCAACTCGCCTTTCTGGCGCTGCCGGTGATCCCGCATCTGAAGATCACCGACCACGGCATGGTCGATGTGGACCGCTTCGAGGTGATCCGCTGAGCCCTAGCCGGGCAGCGCGCCGTCCCAGTCGGCCAGGCCGCGCTGCCCTTCGGGCGTCAGGTCGTAGACGCCCTTTTCCCGGCGCCGGAACCATCCGTAATGGTTGTCGGCCATGATCCGCGTGGCCCCGGGGACGCCGGTGTCGCGCGCCACTGCGGCGCCTCGCGCGGCGCCGTATTCCGCCAGATAGGCCGCGCAGCGCAGCGCGTCCTGCCGGTAGCCCGTGACCAGGCCGTGGCGCGTGGCCCCGCCCGCGTTCGGGTCGCCCTGACGGCGCGCGAACTCGGCCTCGATGCGCGCGCGCCGGACCTTGGAGACGCGCGGCGCATAGGGGCCCGGCTCGGCCAGGACGGCGACGAAACCGTCCCGCGCGCGCACCGTCAGCAACCCCAGCCCGAGCCGCCGGCTGAGCGCGGTGTTCTCGCGGATCATCCGGCGCGCCGCCGGCCCTTCGGGGTGCGGCACCGCCAGATAGACCTGGGGCGTCACCGACAGCCGGGCGATGGCCTGGTGGTAGAGCGCCAGCGAGAATTTCAGCTTCATCTCGACGATGACCGGATCCGGCCCGCCCATCGCCACCAGATCGGCGGCGCCGATCTCGCCCTTGACGATCAGGCCGCGGGATTCGAAATGCGCCTTCAGGGGCGGGTAGAGATCGGCTTCGCGCTGCATGGCGGCACGTTAGCGGCGGACAGGCCCCGCGTGCAAGCGGCGCCCCCTTTCCCTGCGCGCGGCCCTTGCCTATAACGCGCCCGAACCCTTCCCAGTGCACGGACCCCGCCCATGACCACGCTCGTTCTCGGCCACAAATCGCCCGATACCGACTCGACCGGATCGCCCATCGCCTGGGCCTGGTATCTGACCCACTCGGGCACGCCCGCGAAGCCCGTGCTGCTGGGCGAACCCAACACCGAGGCCGCCTTCGTGCTGACGCACTGGGGGCTGGACAAGCCCGAGATCGTGTCGGGCGTGGCGGCCGGCACGCCGGTGGTGATCGTGGACACGAACAACCCCGCCGAACTGCCCGACGGCATCAATGCCGCCGACATCCGCCAGATCATCGACCACCACAAGCTGGTCGGCGGGCTGGAAACCAAGGGCCCGATCGACATCACCATCCGCCCGCTGGCCTGCACGGCCACGATCCTTTACGACCTGATGGGCCAGGAGGCGCTGGCCGCCGCTCCGCGCGGCATCAAGGGCGCGATGCTGTCGTGCATCCTGTCGGACACGCTGGAATTCCGCAGCCCCACCACCACCCCCCACGACCGCGCCGTGGCCGAGGCCCTGGCGGCCGACCTGGGCGTGGCGATCCCCGAACTGGCGACCGCGCTGTTCGAGGCGAAGTCCGACATCTCGGCGTTTTCGGACGCCGCGCTGCTGCGCATGGACAGCAAGGAATACACCGTCGCCGGCAAGGAATTGCGCGTCTCGGTGCTGGAAACCACCGCACCGAAGCTGGTTCTGGATCGCAAGGACAGCCTGATGGCGGCGATGGAGGCGGTCGCGCGAGAGGATGGCGCCGACCAGGTGCTGCTGTTCGTGGTAGATATCCTGAACGAGGAGGCGACGCTGCTGGTGCCGAACGATCTGGTGAAGACCATGGCCGAAAAGAGCTTTGGCGCGACGGTGTCGGGCGACACGGTGCTGCTGCCCGGGATCATGAGCCGCAAGAAGCAGATCATTCCCGCGCTGACGCTGTAAGGCGGGCGGCGGGGGGGGGGCCCCCCCCCCCCCCCCCCCCCGGGGGGGGGGCGCCCCCCCCCCCCCCCCCCCCCCCGCGCTGGCGCGAACGAGGGGGGGGGGGGGCGGCGGGGGCGGGCGGGTCGGTGTGGGGGGGGGGG
>Ga0116152_10000230_pt1 | contig 45478 bp, 31 predicted proteins | sample AD_UKC119_MetaG_FD_89894 | JGI IMG/M metagenome (GOLD analysis project Ga0116152, IMG submission 89894) | Active sludge microbial communities of municipal wastewater-treating anaerobic digesters from Hong Kong - AD_UKC119_MetaG | ecosystem: Engineered > Bioreactor > Anaerobic > Digestate... | reverse complement strand
GAAATGTATGGATTCAAGGTTATGCCTGGACTCAGCATATCTTTTAAAATTATTTAAAATAGCCAGCCAGCCCCCCCGCTGCATTTCAACAGGGTTGGTTTCTTCAGCTTCAAATGTCTGGATTACATGGGTGCTGTTACCTTCAGATAAGAACTTCACGACAACTTTGCGGTCGTCATCCAGTTTTTGTTCTATCTTAGTATAAAGTTCAATTTGTGTGTAAATTCCGCCAAAATCAAAACCCATTTTCCCATCCACGGATTCCATCCGGCTTGTAAACCGGCCACCCGGGTTAAGGTCAACTTCAGCACGTGGGGTGCACCAATCATCGGAGGCATAACTCCATTTAGTGATATGTTCCGGTTTTGTCCAGCAATTCCAGACAATTTCTTTGGGTGCATTGATGTGGGCTTCAATGGTGATCAATGTTCTGTTAGTTGTCATAGTTGTAGTCTTCATTTATTGTAAAACAATTCAAGGTTACAGATGTTACAAAGGTACTTCTGTAACCATGTTTTACTAATGTGCGAAAACGACATTTAGGAGGCTATTTGCGACATCCTTAAATCAAATTGTTTTATGAAAACCATTTCAATTGTTGTACCTGAAAGCGCAGTCATGCAGGCAGTTGCCGGACCGCAATATTGTTTCACAGCTGTTAATCAATTCAGGTCCGAAGCAGGTAAGGAGCCCGCTTTTATTGTTCAGCTTATCGGTGCAAAACGATCGGTAAAATTCAATGATGGGAGTTTTTCGGTGCAAACGGATAAACTTATCGGTGAAGACATTAAAAGTGACCTCGTGATCATTCCGCCTCTGTTTGGGGATTTGGAAAGAGCTGTTAAACTGAATAAAAAGCTGGGCCCCTGGATCATTCAGCAATATGAGAGTGGTGCTGAAATTGCCTCACTTTGTGAGGGTGCATTTTTACTTGCAAATACCGGATTGCTTGATGGGAAAAAATGCTCCACTCATTGGGGGTTCATTGATTTGTTCAGGGAGATGTACCCGAAAGTGGATGTTCAGGACGGGAGCATTATTACTGAAGAAAACCGCATCTATTCCAGCGGTGGCGCTAATTCATACTGGAATTTATTACTCTATCTGGTTGAAAAATACACCGACCGGCAAACAGCTATCCTGCTTTCCAAATATTTCGCCATTGATATCAACCGGCAAAGTCAGTATATGTTTGCCATGTTCAGAGGACAAAAATCACACAATGATGAGTCAATTAAGCTGGCACAGGAATATATTGAACAGAATATTGATGAAAAGATCACAGTGGAAGAACTGGCAGAAAAAGCGTGTTTGGGAAGACGCAGTTTTGAAAGACGTTTTCGAGAGGCTACCAGCAACTCAGTTTTACAATACATCCAAAGGGTGAAGATGGAAGCCGCTAAACGCAGCTTTGAAACCAGCAGAAAAAATGTAAATGAGGTGATGTTTGATGTAGGATATTCCGATACCAAAGCATTCCGGGCAACCTTCAGAAAAATTACAGGATTAAGTCCTGTTGAATACCGGAATATGTATAATAAGGTGCTAATGAATTAAAATTTGAAACTACTTTAACTGCAGGATTTACTCTAAAAATTCCACCTCCATATCGTCAAGGTAAATTGTTGTTAGAGAAGGATTATAGAGATAAATTTTGATCTCATTTGCATTATAAATTTCTTTGGGTAAAGTAAAAATAATTTCATATGGTATCCATTTCCGACTTTCTTCTTCAGGAATATTGATCTCAAACCCTCTCCAAAAGTCATCTACAGATTCACCTTCAGCCTGGATCACCATACGGACATCATCATGAATTGCTGATTCCTGGTATATCATTGCATGGATACGTACTTCTCTTTTTAAGCTATCGGGGATGCGCCGAATTGGATAAACTAAGGCAGAACTGTATTTCAATCCATTGCCTGTTTTTGAACTGTATTTTCCAGAAAAAGCCCGGTCAGAACTTATTGATTGGTCCGGACCCCAGGTCTCTCCGTTATCACAATCGTTAAAAAAATAGGTTTCATAATCATAGCTGATTCCAACAGCAGAATATTCATTTGGGTAATATTGTAAAATAGCTTTAGCCAAATTTGCTGCAATAATCTTTCGTCCGTGTTCAGCATAATGCTCAGTGGTCCAGTTACGATCTATGAATTCCTGGTCTGCTACTGCTTCCAGGTTATCTACAATAACAACACCCCTTCGGCTAAAATAGGAATTTAACAAATCACGGTTCTGTTCCATCAGAAAGAGAAGATCGTCACCTACCAGTTCCCTTGCTTTTTCAGTATTTTCTGCCATGAGGTTGAATACCAGGTGCCAGCTCCTCTTTTTAGCGAGATTAATAATATCGTTAAAATCTTTTATTCGGGGATTTTCCAGTGTGTCGATCTGGAATCCATAAGCTTTAATATAATGGCAAGCCAGTGCAGTGCGGTCAAAATCGATTACTCCATTTTCATCTTTTATTCCGTTAACCGCCATCCAATTATCCCACTCCTTCACGTTTTTAAATGGGAAACGATAGGGGAAATGAAACTCATCGCGCTCCCATTTTTTGATGAATTGCTGTATCCGTTCATCATCCGATTTGATATCATATCCTTTAAAGGAAAGCATGAAGCGATTCACCAGGGGCGGGAAGGGCCTCAGCAGAACAGTGGTTTTTTGTAATTGGGTTTCCAGATCGGAGTAGATCCATTGTGCATTAAACGACCTTAAATTTAATGTGACAATAACAGTGGAAATTTGGGAGTCGGTAGGTAATTGAGCGAGCAAAACCTTATATATTCCCGAATGGGATGCCGGCTTAGTAACATCTGAAACGTGAAGATTGGGGAAATAATCGTTCATTAAATCAGAGATACTACGCTTATCTAAATCGTCTTCTCGATAAGTGTAATTGGATGATTCACCGATATAAAGAATGTTTGTGTTTTGAGGAACAACACGAACTTTCCGGAGATCGGGAGCGAAAGTTTCAAGGTCTTTTTCAAAGAAAAAACGTGTATAGATCCAATTCATTACCACCAGGATAATACCCAGCAGAGCTAATCGAGAACCTATTTTTATTACCATTTTTAACATTGCTAAAACTGAAAATAAATGAAGGGGAAATTATCCACTCCTGCAAAGACAATTATTGCAAATATCAATACCGAATATACACTCCAACGAATCACAAAAGGTAAATTACCGCTCCATTTATCGAAGCGGTAGTTATATAGAATCACATCGCTGATAATAAAAATAGCAAGGAAAATGAGAGTTGAAATCGGTAAGTTAAGTGTTTCTGTTGCTGTATTTCCGTTAGTTAAAATAAATTTGAAAACCGCTATGGCTTCAGTAAAACTTTGGCTCCTGAAAAACACCCATATGATTGTAACAAATATAAAAGTTTTTGCAGCCAGGGCCAAATGCCCAAAGGAATAAGGTTTATGCTTCTTTTCAAGTTTGAAACTGTCATTTATGAGTTTCTCAATCAGGTAAATAATACCGTAAAGGGCTCCCCAAATAAGAAAGTTCCAGTTGGCTCCGTGCCAAATCCCGCTAACTACAAATACGATAAGTATATTGATCATCCATCGCTGCCTGACCACACGATTACCTCCTAATGGATAATAAAGGTAGTCGCGGAACCATGTTGAAAGGGAGATATGCCATCGCTGCCAAAATTCTGAAATATTTTTTGCCAGGTAAGGGGTTCGGAAATTATCCATAATGTGAATGCCCATAATAAGTGCACTTCCAATTGCAATTATTGAGTATCCGTAAAAATCACTATAAATCTGGAAGGAATAAAGACCTACTCCTTTGATTATGTCGATGGAGCTATATTGCGAGGGATCGGCGTAAATCTTATCAACGACTGCTGAAAGATTGTCGGCAATGACCATTTTGATGAACAGCCCATATAGAATAAGTCTCAGCCCATTCGCCAGGTTCTCGTAGGTGAAATCGTGACGCATTTTTAATTGTGGGGTAAGACGAGAGAATCGTTCGATGGGACCTGCTACTAATTGCGGAAAGAATGCTACATACAGGGCAAAATACCCCAGATGCTTCTCTGCTTTTTGTCTTCCGTAATACACATCAATCGAATAACTGAGGGTTTGAAATGTATAAAATGAAATTCCTACAGGCAGCAGGAAATTCATTAATGGAATATCCTTGTTTAGACCCATAAAATGAATGAGAGAATTCAAGTTACTTGAGGTAAAATTGAAATATTTGAATGAAAATAAGAGTCCAAGGTTAGTTAATAAACTCAGAATGAGGTAGGGCCTTCGGGATTTTTTTTCCGTTTGTTTTTCCATCATAATGCCACTGAAATAATCAATCATGGTGGAAAATGCAATCAGGAAAATATATTCAACCTTCCAGGCCATATAAAAAATGTAGCTTGCAGCCAAAAGCATGATCCATCGGAATTTAACAGGAAGAAGGTAGTAGAGAATAACCACTACCGGCAGAAAAAAGACAAATTCAATGGTGTTAAAAAGCATCCCTAAGAATAATTCAAATTCGCTTTGTCAGTCCCAGGCCGTTTATTGGATCATCAGGATTGATTTCAGCAAAATTAGCCATTTAAACTTTAAAAGAAACCAGCAAATTGGTAAATTATCAGATTGTTCTTTATAGCGCTTAAAATCAATTTATTTTAACTCTGATAGGGTTTTATATTGTTCCACTTGATAACCATTATTACGAAGTAATTCAAGCAATCCATCGGGACCAACAAGATGCAAATCACCCACCAGCACAAGCTCCACTTCTTTGGATTTGAGGAATTTTTTGAGGGACTTCATCCATTCATTATTGCGGTTAACCAATAGATCCTGATATAAAACGGGATATTCTGATTTCATTTCTTGTATTATTTCTTCGGATGAGGCCGATTCTCCTGTACGCCAGGCAAAAATCATAGATTCAAGCAGGGTGTCGGCCTGGTTAATATCTTCCAGTGAGTAAAAAACAAAACTGTCTTCATAACCGTCGCCCATATGTGTCAGCAGGTTGATTTGCTTTTCAACAGATTCGAGATATTCAACCTTTTTCCCTTCTTCAAGCGCCTTGTCAAGATAATACATATCTACACCAACGGCGCTCATTCCCATTTGTTGAAATTTAAGTGCTGTTAAACTCATCACGGTCATTGATACCCTCATTTTATTGAAAATCGCGATTTGCATTCCAACTTCTTTAAAGGCGTTTTCGAGTGAATGGTAAGCTGTCTCACTTAGCATTGTTTGCAGGGTAGTATCTCCTCCATAAACGGCAGCCTGCATCATTTTTGTTGCCATTGCCGGATCTTGCATTGATTTAATGTTTGCCTCAAAAACAAGTACTTCCGCATTGTTATATGCCTGATCAAACTCTGCAGGGAAAGGGAAATCTTGCTCACGCAGTATGTGGATGGTTCCGCCCAAATAAATGGTTTTATTTTTTTTGGTCACTTTCCATACAGAAGATTGCCCCATTATCGGGATAAAGGCTAAAAAAATAAAAATGGAGGTTAAAGCTGTTCTTGATGTCATAGGTTTTTTGAATTGCAATTTGGATCCAAAGATAGTATTTTGGCTCACGTGCAAGGGGCATTAAAAAGGATAACCAACAGCCAGCGATAAAATATAGTCATTCCAAAATCCTGAATTGGTAGTTATCCACCGGTCGTTTGCAGGCAGGTAGGGTTTGCGAATAGGCACGGCTGCATCTAAACGGATCACAAAATAGTCGATATCCACCCTGATCCCGAAGCCACCGCCAAGGGCAATTTCATCCAGAAAATTATTGAACCTGAATTTCCCTCCCGGACGTGACGCATCCTCATTGATCAACCAAACATTTCCTGCATCCAGGAAAAAAGCACCATAGGTTTTATAGGTAATGGGAAACCGGTATTCAAAATTGCCAAGTAATTTAATTTCACCCGACTGATCTAAAAATCCCTTGCTAATTACTGAATCAGGTGGCTGGTAACTGCCCGGACCGAGTGAGCGTGCGTAAAATGCGCGCAAATCCTGGCTGCCTCCTGCATAATACTGCTTCACGTAGGGTAAAACCTCCGAATTGTTGTAAGGAACACCTACTCCAACAAGGAATCTTGTTGCAATCTGTTTTTTTTCATTAAAGTATATATAATACCTGAAGTCACTTGTTAATTTTGTGTATTGCGAATAGGGGATTTTGAAGAGCTTTCCGGGTTCTTCGCTTCCCGGCTCTTTTAACCCTGTATAATTATAAACCACATTTAAAATATTTCCAGCCAGATCTAGGGTAGTATTCAGGTAAAAATGATTAAATATTCTGCGTTTTGGATTGCTCGTAAATGTGAAACTGACCACTGAGCCAATGATCAACTGTTCCTCAAAACTTTTAGCTACCTGTGGATATTGATTCAGGAATTCTTCAAATTCGGTGGAAGTTTGCGTTAATCTCAAATAATCCACTGCAATTGCATCCACATTGAATTTCCTTTTTGGTGAAGTTCGCCAATTATACCCCCATTTTAGTTGTGATACGTCCATGCTGTAATAGCGAACTCTTTTTAGCTGCCTTCCTCCAATGCTGGTGTATGTTTTAGGTACATATCTCCTGGAGGGATTTTTAACATTAACAGGAAATATAAAACGGGGGATGGTCAGTTTGAGATTAACACCCAATTCATACGAATTGAGGCCAAGCTCATATTGACGGGTTTTACTGCGTTTTTGCCATTCAAAGCCACCATCTATTTGAAGACTTAATTGTTCTGCGCCCTTAAAAATATTCCGGTGACCAATGGATGCAATGGCAGATGGTCCAAGAAAATCGTTTGATTTTGTAGCAAAATTTACTTCGAGGCTTGTGGTAATGGGTTTTAATGGAACCAGGTTGATACTTGCATCCAGTTGATTGCTTGAACTGTCGACTTCCGTAAAACTGATGTCGACCGATTTAAATGCATCCATCCCCTGCAGGTAACGTGTGGTGTTGTCATGATCAGTAAAAGTGTATTGAGCGCCAGGCATGATGGAAACTACCTCCGTGATAATATGGGGCCGGAAGGTGTGCTGCACCGATTTGTAAAGAATATTGTCAATCAGAATTGAATCGCTATAGTTCAGTGATGAGTTGGCTTTAAGATCAGAAATTACGTTAATATTTACATTCCTGATATGGTAAGCATTGTAGGCTTTTGAACTAATGTTATCCTTGATAACCATGGTGAGGTCAACCTGTTTTTTACCCGCAGTGGTATCGGCATAAAATAAAAGAAAATCAGGATTAAAGAAAAAATGACCCTGATCGTTTAATATCCTTGCAAGTCGGTTTCGTTCTTCACGCATCACTTTTACCCAATAATCATCGCCAGGCCTTATAAGGCTATTATCAAGATTCGCTGCAATAATACTGTCGGCTCTGCTTGCTTTTGGATGAAACTCAAAATTGCGGTAGGTGTAGGCAGGTTTAAAGTAGATGTTATATTTTGCCCTTGCCTTTTTGTCGTGTTTGCCGTAAATTTTTAAATCGAGTTTTATATCACTATCAAAATGTCCCATGTCGGCGAGGCGCTGCTTCATTACCTTCACCCTGAACTCCGGATTTACTTCACTAAGCAATACCGGCGGTTTGCCAAAAACCCTGTGTATGTAATGTCGTGGGCCCCACGTTCCCGAAGGGTGCATGTAATTATAAATGGTAAGGCTTGTCCGGGGCAGGAAAACCATAGGTCGATTGGTTTTTACATTACCAACCAGGTACAATTCATACGCTTTAAGCGGTTTGTTGCTGATCTTTCCGAAACCCTTTTCTGAAAACCAGGTGTAGGTGTAGAGTTTTTCATCCTCCTCAAGAAATTTGGTATTGGAACATGAGGATAAAATGAAAGTCAAAAACAAGCCATAGAGGAAAAGTGACTTTTGTAAATCAAACAAAACACCGATACTTATCCGAAAGTGATATTTGGTCCTGGTTTTACTCATTTCCTTTTTTTGAATCCTTCTCTTTTCGGAACATATCCCCAAAAGAGTTATAATCCTTACTTATTTTAATTCCTCCTCCGGTTTCAATTACCTCCCCCTCAAGTAATCCTTCGTAGCTGTTTTTTCTGAAAAATATGCCTTTAATGGTGCCCTCTTCGTTAATTTTAATTTCAATTTCCAACTGGTTTTGGACAAATTGTGAGTTTACCTGTTCATTGTCGACACCCGAAACGGTTCCCAGGTTTCCTTTGTAATTAATTCGGGCACGATCATCAAAAAAGCTTTTGCCGATATTATAGTAATAATTCCTTCGTAAAACGGCATCCCCCTGCTCATCATAATCATTAAATGATTGCACATCAAATTTCAAATCAACGAAGGAGATATTTTCACCGATTAGATGATTAAGGTGGGTAGCATAAAATTTATCAATCTGTGCATTGGCAGTGCTGGTTCCTCCGAGTTCATCACCCTGCAAACTCAGAACAAATGATCCTCTAACCAGCAGGTTGAGTGCATTAATATTTCGTTCTTCTTCGGTAAGTTGCGCCAATCGCGCTGATACAATGGCGTCACTGGTTTCAGTGGAAATATCAAAGCGGAGTTGTAAATCATTGAGCTCACCTTCCAGATACATGAGCACTTTAAAGTCCATCACTTTTGGATCTGCCGACATTAATCCCTCCGTGGAGGCACGAATTGTTGAAGATGCTACTATTTTCAGGTAGGGATTGTAAACGTCGTTTGAAAGGGTGATAAAACTCCCGGGTTCGATGATGTATTCTTCCACAGTAACCATTGGCACTGCGTAATTGAGTGTTCCTTCATCAATTTGAAACATGCCGGAAACCTCCGGATTGTTTTCGAGGAGATTATAATTTACAAAACCATTCAACCGGGCTTTCATATAATCGCTGCCACCGTTGTCAAAATAGATATTGACTTTTGCCCCGCTTTCTATTTCAATTTTTGATTTAAAGTTCTTCAATCCTTCCATTGTGAAAAATCCGGAAGTTTTTTGCTCATCTTCATCATCAATGGTTTCGGGATCAAATTTGGCATATGTAACCACCCCTCTATGATCGTTCAGCGCAAGTTCATCGGGCATGGTGTAAGTGATATCGGATGAACGGCTGATAACAACATTAGCATTTACTTCAATTTTATCCGGGGGGCCTACTACAGTAACATCGGTTCTTGCCTTTAAAAGACCATATAAAATATCGTTCTCCTTTTTGGTGGAATTCATAATTTCCATATCATCCGTGTGCAGCCTGAAATTATTATAAATATTACCATTATTGGCGAGGGTAATATTGCCGTTCATTTCGGCTAATTGATTTTGAGCGTTTCGGATTTGGAACCCATCAAAAATGAGGTTATTGTTTTTGATCTGAAGCTGATCGTCACCAAATGTAAAGGTGTTATTCAGGGCAATAATGCCGGCTTTGGCATCATGCAGCTTCAGGTAGCCATTGAGTACCGGTGATTCAATACTCCCTGAAATATCCCAGTTTGCCTGAAGGGTGCCATCAGCATCCTTCACATAATCACGAAGTAAAAAATTAAGTTGCTCAAGATTTACCCTTTTGATTTCAGCATGGATGTTCAGGTTGTTTTGGTCACCCAAAAATGTCTCGCCTCCTGAAATCAGAATTTCTTCATCCCTGCCATTCAACGACAGATCAAAATACAAGTGGTCTTTGCTGTAACTAAATGGCGCTAACCTGAACTCCCCAAAGTCAAAATCGAACATATTCATATTATCAATTTGAAGAGTCCCTGTAATTTCGGGTTCACCAAATAAATTCATGAAATGAAAGTCAGCCTGAGCCACACCGTAAACCAGGGTGTCGAGGTCAAGTAGTCGCTCAATACTTCCCATTCCGAAATCGACCAATTGCAACCTCACCTCATTTGGGTAGTTATCTTCAGTATTGCTGATCGCTATTAGTTGCTGGTTACTGCTCAGCTTAAAGGCATTAAATGTTAGGTAGCCCGGGTTGATCGTAACCAGGTTTTCATTGCTTATCTCCCACGGATCATAGCTAAAAATCAGGCTGTCGCGGATGAATTGCAGCTCAATATTTTCATTCACGGTGTCGAGCCTGAAAGAAAGGTCCATGTATGGATCATGGTAAGCATCGAAATACTGAAGCCGGTTAGTCAGTCGTGAATTTCTGAACGCCCCGGCCAGGTCAAGTGTGCCGGTTATCAGGTCATCATACAGAATGTGACTGTAAAATTGGTAGTTGAGTTTTTGATCGTCGCCATTAAGTGAAAAACGAAGACTGTCGGTTCCAAGTTCATTATAGGTAAGGTTTGGAACAGCAATGTTAAAGGTGAGTTGCCGGGAGTTTTTATTGTAATTACCATCCAGGATCAATTGTGAAAACGCAGGCAGATCAGGGAAAAACAAGTTTGCAAAACCCTCCGGATAGTCAAGTTCTCCCTCAAGGGTAAATGCCGGAAAATCAAACGGGATTGTATCCGAATTAACATTTCCAAGATAATAACCCGGCAAATTTACAACCGCCTCAATGAATTCAGGGAAATCTTCATCGCAATTAAAAACCAGGTTGTAAAAATAGCTTTCGAGTTTAAAATCAGTAAGTTCAGGATTTGTTTTTAAGGCTAGTTTTACTTCATGCATCTGGTAAGCGGTATCAGGTAGCATAAGGTCGAGGGCATGAATATCAGTTGAAAAAGCAAAGTTTTTATTGTCGGTGTAATCGATATCCAGCAGTGTATTTGATTTTACTTTCAGTTTTGAGGGCAGGGTCATAAACTGGTATAAATTGAGGTTATTAACATCCAAACTGCCGGAAGCGGTCAGTCGGGAGGGCGTAATTTGCCCGTCAAGTTCAATATTGACCGAAAGACTGGTATCACTTGAATAAAGCAGGGTGGTGTAGTTACCCTCGTTTAAATTAGCGTTAAAGCTGATATTGTCATAACCAACATTGCGATAAACCAGCGTATCCACAAAAAGATTGATTTTTGATTCAGCATCATACAATTCTTCACCCTTCCAGGTACCAGCAAATTTTGCATTGACTTTGTTTAAGTCGGAACCAGTAAGGCTTTCAAGATTATAAAGGCTGGCATAAAAGGAAGCATTGTAAGCCGTTTCCGATCCAAGATTAGCTTCAAGCCTGATATCATCAATTTGACCAAGATCCGTTTGTAGATTTCCGTTAAAACGATTGATTTTTCCTAAAAGGCGGTATGAACCATTAATGGAAATCCACTGGGGCAAACCGGCCAATGAATCCACAAGGCCGGGTTGAATTAACCGGTAAACGTTATTTAAATACGGTGCGTTGAAACTCATTTGTAAATCAGCATCAATGGATTCCGAATCCATAAAATTGTTTACATAGCCTTTTAAGTTAAAACTGTGTGAATCATTCATCCGCAGCCTGATTTCACGGATGTCAGCGGTATCATCATATCCGGTAAATTGGGTACTAAGGTCAATTTTGGTTTTCAGGATTTCATCGGCTGACAGATCACCCATGGAATCCATGGGATAAAAGTAATTGACGATAGAAAGGTTGTTGAAGAATAAATCCAGCGAAATATCATAAAAGTGGTTTGATAAATCCTGAAGGTTGGTAGGGCTGGCTAAGGTTTTTAAATTCAGGTTTAGCTGTCCATCCGTTGTATTAAGTTCAAGCTGCTTTATGTTAAAACTTGAATCCTGATGTATTAATTCTCCATTCAGATTGGTGATTTCAAGGCCATTTTCTTCCCGGCCGAGTAAGTTTTCAATTTTCACATTGAGCGTATCAGTATCCAGGATAATTCCCGACAAGTTGCCCGTAAGCCCCGTGAAATTCAAATGGCTGTTGTTAAAATGGCCGGGGGTGTTGGCTGCATTTTTATCATTCACCAGCATATCGAAATTTTCCAGATCCATGCTGTTCCCTTTAACGCGCCACAGGTATTGCCCCCAATTCAAATAATCAGTTGATCCGGTATCTTCGGCCGGTTTTTCGCCGGGTAAAAACTCCACTGAACAGATTGCCCCCGCGATATTTCCTTCATTAAAATTGATGGAGGCATCATTAATATCGAGCAGGAAATCGGAAACTGCAATCATCTCGCCACCTGCTTTAAAGATCATTGAACCCACCGAATCGATGAAATTGAATTCGGCATTTTGAAGTTTCACTTCATGAATTTGCAGATCAAAAAGTTCGGTGTAAGTACTGTCGTTGGGATCTTCCTCAATAAAAACATCAAGGGGTTGATAACTTACATAGGTATTGCTTATCTCAGCCGATTTAAACTCGATGAGCTTTTCAAAATCGAGGGTGCCGAAATGAAGATAAGTTGAGCCAATATCAAGTACAAGGTTGAAACCGGTAATTGCTTCATCGCGATAACTGAAAAAACAATTTTCCACGCTGACACTTTCGACAGAAATGGTCCAGGGATTGGTATCGGGTTCAGTTTCTGTTTGAGGATTGGAAGGAGTTGAGGTCGTATCTGCCGGTATTCGATTTAAAAGGGCATCAATTTCCCCTTTGCCCTTTTTAAGTCCCACATTTTGAATCACCACCTTTTTTCGGATCAGGGGTAGGATACGAACATTTACACTAAACTCACCTAAGTAGGCAAGTGTGTCTGATTTTTCATCTTCAATCAGGATATTCTGAACCTTAAGTTTTTTGGGGAATCCAAGCCTGAAGCCTCCAATATTCACTTTCGCATGCAATTGAGTTTCCAGCGCCGATTCGGTTTCCGATTTTAATTTACGCTGAACGGGCGGCAATAATATCAGGATTTCGAGAAGCAGTAGTAATGCAATAATGATTGCCACTGTAATCCATAAAACCTTGAATGTTTTTTTGATTATCCTATGCCCGACTATTTTCTTGATAACCCGTGTGTGTTTTCAATTTACTAAATAATCATTGAAGTTCCTGTTTTTGCTTGAAATAATTGGCTGCTGATCTGATCACATTGTCCAGGTCCTCCCGGCTTTTCTCGAAATCATGCTTTTTTTGAATGGAAATTTTACTGTCTTTAAAAGGTCCAACCATTTTCAAAAATAGCTTCGAATCATTGTCGAGATCTATCTCGCCCTCTGTTGTTTGAACTGATCTTTTCTTTTTGGAACGGAAGAACAGGTCGCTCAAACTCACTTCAATATTAAAATTCATATCCTTTTCTTCCATGTCGATCTCGCCAAAAAATCCAAGATTTGCAATGTTGTCATTCATAAAAACATCCCTGATGAACAGTTTGTTTTGAAATAGCAACGCGCTCATGTTTAAATCGCTTACAAGCATGTTATCTTTGGCTTTATGCCCCACAAAAAACAAGGTGTTTTGGATTGGAGCAACACTGTCGAACTCGGCTTCCTGAATGTGTGCATTTATTATCCAGGTGTCTTCATTTGAAATGGGCGTAAGAGTGGAATCCAGCGAAAAATAATAATGCGAAGTCCATGCAATGTGACCACTGGTGTTATCATGTGTAAATACATCCTGGTTAAAATCATCAAAAGATTGCAGGATTTTATTAATGTTCAGATCATGGGCATTGGAATAGAGATAACCGGTGGTTTTAACCCCTTTTGAATAATCAATTTGGCCGTTTACCTTTACGGCTCCATCGCCAATGTTAAAGCTGAGATTTCTAAGCCTCACAGCATCGGGTTGGTAGTTGAGCAGCATAGAAAGGTCAGAAATCTGAATATTTTGATAATATACCTGGTTAGCATTAACGTTCAGTTTGAAATTAACATTGCCGGGAAGCTCACTGATCATTTTTTCTTTCGGTTGCTGACTTTTCCCTTCAATGTTTGGTAAGCCCAGTACCTGCATGGCCATGATGTTATTGATATCAACCGTATCGAGTTCAAGATTAAGATTACCGGCAAAATAGGGTTCATCACTTGAGTAATCGTCAATGAGCCCGCTTGCATCAAGTTTGCCAAAAGGAAGCATTGTTTGAAACGTATTGAGTTTAGCAGATTTTTCGTTGGCAATAATATTCAGTTTGGTATTTTTAAGTACAGCGTCTTTATATTTGAGTTCGGCCGCCATCATGTTAATGTCAATGTTTAATTTGTCAGGAAAAACAAAGGGCGTTTTTGTTTCCTTCTTTTTGTCCTTGGGTGCAAACAAACTTTCAAATTCAGTAAAATCAAAGGTTTTGAAATTGAGATCGGCGAGTAAAACTGCACTTTTAACCTGGTTGTTTGCGAAATCGGCTTCACCTTTAATTACGCTGTGTCCATCTATAAAGTCAATGGTCATATTTTGAATATCAGCCTTTTGAATACCGGTTTTATTAAATGCTACATTTCCATTTCCTTTAAATTTTCCATCCTTATATTCAAAATTTACCTTGTCAATTTTAAGTTCGTTTTGTTTTAGTTTGCAATCGAGGAGCAGGTTGGTGAAATCGCCAAATTGGGTAATTAATTTATTGCCCGTAAGCTTAACGCCCAGCGAAAGATCAGCAAAGGCCGGGAATCCCGAATTTCCTTGCTTCTTTTTTTCCTGATCGCCAAAATCGATTTTGGTTAGATCAAGTTCATCAAAATGAAGCGAAAAATCACCAATTACATTTTCCTCCCTCGGAACCACAAAACGGTCGAGGTTTTCGAGTGAGCCAGCAAAATGGAAGGCCGACTTATTAAATGTTCCAACCAGTGCGGTAATTTCCAGAATGTGGTTGTTCAGTATGGTATTGCCATTGAGTAATTCAATGGCATATCCTTCATCGTTAAGCACCACGGCCAGGTTATGTACTTCGATTTTGCCAAAAGCTTTTTGTTTGTTCTCCAGGTGGAATTGCCTTATCTCACTGATCTTGCCGTTAATTGCAAGATCAAGATCAATGATCCCGGTAAGTTTGATATTTCCTGATTTAGGGATCAGGTGTTCCATGTTCAATTCGGCCATAAGGTGGGCATCAACATAAGGATCCCGGAGGTTTTGTAATTTAAACCGGCCATTCAAAAAACTTTCATTGATGCGTGTGTTGATGGTATCGATTTGCAACTCAACAGTTTCCGGTGAGTGTTTTTCGCCATTGTTATAATTGCCGGTAATTTCAGCAACTTCAATGGGGAAAGGAAGATCCTCGCCTTCAAACACTGCATTTTGAATGCTGAAATCCAATTCGGAGTAGGGTCGTTGGAATGGATTTACAAAACCCTTTTGATTGTATGAGAGGCTGAGCTTTGCCTCGGGAGCAGTTTGATTCAGGTCAAAATCCAGATGAAACTCAAACAGGTTGAGGAATACATCAAAACTATCTTCTCCAAAAATGTGCAGTTCCACAAGATTACCATCTTCAAAAGGCTGCATACTCAATCGTGGGTAAAGTTTAAGCGACTGTGCCATAGCATATCCACCAACAACTTCCTTCTTTTTTGTGATTCGGTTTATGTTAAATTCAACTTCCCGAGCAAGTACAGGTTGATCGTAAAACAATACATTGTGGTTTGAAACCAGGCTGTCGAGGTTGCCATCAAACTCACCGGTGATCATTAGCATTGAATCTGCCGAATGCAGTTGAAGCCGTGCTGATTCAATATAAACACCGGTTTGGTTACCTTTTACTTCATTGGCAAAATATACATGGCAATTCTTTAACCGGATATTTTCAGCATTGATCAGCATGGCTTCGTGAACACTGTCGTCACTTTTACTTTTACCTGCCAGTAATTTCGGTTTATTCCCAAGGCTGTCGATCACCGACCGGAAATTAACATCGGCGATCAACAGTTTTTTTAGTTCAACCTGTTTTTTTAGCAACTTAAATGGATTCACTGAAATGTCAATAGTTCCAATGGTTGATAAAATCACCGTATCGTCTGATATTACAACATTTTTGAGCAAAATCTGGGCGTAAGGGAAATTATTGATGTATGAAAATTCAAGGTCAGAAAAGGCAATATTGTCACCAAACTCATGATTCAGAAAGGCAACGAACTCATTATGTACATTGTGATGGTGCACCTTGCTCATTATATAAAGCCCGGCAAATGGTGCAATGATGAGCATCAGAATTACGATTAGAATAATTTTCGTCCTTTTTTTCATACCGATCCTTAAAATAATGATTAATCACTACTCATTTTCGGAGTTTGTAATTTCAGGCAGCTTTTTGTTTTTTGGTAATTCCGAAAATAAAATCGCATACACACCGCTCTCTTTGCGACTTTCAAGGATGATCTTGGCTACACCTACAATTGGAATAAACAGGATCATTCCGCTAACTCCCCAAATCATACCGCCAATGATAATGGCTACAAATACTGCAAAAGCATTGATTTTTAGTTTGTCGCCCACGATCATCGGCCGGATTACATTGTCCTGCAAAAAGTTCATAACGAACAGGGCCACAAAAATCAATAGAGGGATGAGCATGTTTTCTTTGGTGATTATGGCAAACATCATGATAATTGCAAGTCCTATGGGGTTCCCGATGAAGGGTATAAGATTTAACAAGGCCAGGAAAACAGCCCAGAAAAGCGCAAATTTCAATCCGAAAACAAGAAAGACCACAAAGTTCATGGCTGCCGAAATGAGTGTTAAAATAACCAGCCCGAATATATAACTCCTGATCAGGTCAAGCGATTTGTTAAACCGGTCACGGGCCAGGGCGAGGCGTTCTTCACGCTTGAATTTTTCAACATAAAAATGAATGATCAGTTCACGGTAATACAATATAAAAAACATATAAAACATGATCAGGATGATATTCCAGAGATTAAGCCCAATGCCTGAAATTGTATTCATGATCAAATCATTGTGTTGATTTGCCCACTCACTGATATACGCTTTGTCGATATGATCAGGAATGGCAATACCATATTTTTTAAGTGAATTGGAGATATCCTCCAAACGTTCCGACATGGTACCCATCATTCCCGGCAGATCATTGAAAATATGGTTAAGTTCAATGTAGAAAAACCAGGCAATGGCAATAAGGACAACAAGCAATGATAAAAGGAACAGGGTGTTGATTAGTGTGCGTGGTATTTTTACTTTTTCTTCCATATGGGTAAGAAAGCGGTAGCTTGCAAGGGCGATCAGCAATGCCCATGCGAGTGGAACTAAAAATGATTTTCCTACTACCATTACGATCACGATGAGGGTGGCAATTACGAGTCGGGCTGTGGTTTTAAGTAAATTACTCTGCGTTTCCATATTGTACTATTAGCGGTTTGTTTTGAAAAACTAAAATTATAAGTAAATATCCTGCCAGTTTGAGCCATTCAAATACTGTGAAATAAGCTGGAAAAATATCTATATTTTTATAAAAATAAGCTAATTTGCAAGTTCTACTACCAAATAATTGGTTTCCTGCCAAAATTTGAGCTTATCAGAGATTCCCAGGATTACCTTTCCTTCATCAGTATAAGTAAATTCATAACTGCCCTCTGCATGGGGAGTGATAAGGCTGGCATTTTTTGCATCAAATTCAAAAATGTCGGTATCCCTGATATCGATGGGCTTGATATATTCCACCGGGGCATCTGAATTTAGCATATTTACCCTGCCAATTCCTATAAACCCACCTTCCTGTTCAATGATGCCCATGTCCAGCAGTTGTTTCGAAGTGCCGGCAACATAAAACCCGGTATTGATGATTTCAAGCAGCACGTCCGAATATTCTTTTTGCCTGCTGTATGCTTCACCAAGGGCAGCAATGGTTAAACCTTTGGAAATGACAACCTGATGCAGGTTTTCAATTTCAAGGTCGCGTTCAACAACGGTGCGTGCAAGGTCGTGGGTTTGGTTTTCGAGTTCATGAATTTGCTGATGGCTATCAATATTGTCGCGGCGCAGCATATTCATGGATTTGCTCATATGGGCAATTTTCTGTTTGGCATTGGCATTCATTTCATGCAGGTGGCGCAGGTGCATATCAATTTCGGCCTCCACGCTGGCATCGTTTCCAAAAGCCTCCGACTTAATTTCAACGAGTTGTTTTGTTTCATCAATTGCAGCCAGTTGAGCTTCAATATCCTGTAAAGTTTGATGGTAATTTACCATCGACATTTCCATTTGATAAGTGCCATCAGCAAGTAAGTTGTTTTCTTTTTCAAGGGCTTCAATTTTAGCTTTGAGTGCCTCGTTTTCCTGTTTTGTGTTGCTGTTACATGCAGTGGCAAGGGCGATGATAAAAATGAGGGTGATAAGTTTTAAATTCATCATGATCAATGTTTTGTTATAAAAAGGGTAATTTGTTTTGCAAAAATAAAGATTGGCAACCATAACTTAACATTACGTTGCCAATCCATCCATATTTATTTATATATCTAAAACCTGAGTCGAATACCGAGATTCCACCACCATGCGTGATTTTTAGCTTCATTCGGATCCTCTTTGAAAACCTGGGTCAGTCCCCATTCATGTCCAATATCAAGGAAAAGGAGCCATACATCTATTCCTGCACCTGCATCAACACCCCAAATCAAGTTGTTGAAATCTTCTTTGTCGAGATCTGTATCATCAGTTTGAATTTTAGTTACCCACGACATCGACGGCCCACCAAAAACGCGCAACCCGAAAATGTTTTCTTCATCACCGCCGATGATTTGATATCCTGCAAATACAGGAATTCTGATAGCACTGATGTTGTTGTCAAAATCAATTTCTGTATCATTTTTATGTACCAGGTTCGTACTCATTTTTGTAAAAAAGATCCCTGGTTCGAAATAGAGCTTTTTGCCAAATTGTATGCTTCCTCCCAACTGAAAGCCAATACGGGCTGATTGATTAAAATTTTCCGGATCATTGGATAATCTTGACAGATTTAAACCAAAGGTTGGTTTAATTTCAAACTGTGCTTGCAGGAACAAAAAGGTACCAAGCACCATAGCAAATGTTAATAATGTTCTTTTCATTTTGGTAATTTTTATTTGTGATTAAACATTTATTAAAAGCATGTAACTAATAGCTATCGGGATTTCATTTCCCGGTTTTCTTTTTGATCTCTTAAATGTCAGATAATAATTCTTTAGCCTGGTATTTCCAAAACAGTTTTCGTTTTGGATTGGTTTACAAAAGTAAAACAATCCCTGCCATTTAGTAGGTGATAAAAAGTGAACAAACGCATTTTTAAGTAATAAAATACCGAATTGTGAAAACATCATTTTACGTAATATTTACCATTCAATCCGCTGAAAAACAGGATAAAAATTCACCGGCACAGATCGATTTTATTCCATTGGGCCTCATGAAATTAATTTTACAATGTATTAGCACGTATCTTTGTAATTGTAATAAGAGGAAACAGTTGCAACATGAAAAAATTCTTCAACTCATTTTTATTACCGGCCTTGTTTGCCATTTTTATTTTGGCTGTTCAAACATTGTTCGGTCAGCAGGAGAACGAGGCACCCCAGAAGGAGGTTGAGTCCAAACAGCCCAATCTTACCAATCTCAATTATGAAATTGGCAAAGTAGAGATCGCCTATAAGAAATATGAGTCAGGTTTGAATAAAACCGGCGAGGTAGCCGTTGTTAGTGCATCTTTTTCAAAATATGAAAGTTTCCTCAAGGAGGAAGCTGCTGATTTTAGAGGATTTAACCCCAATAATCTTTCTAAATTTTTTCTTGAAAGTTCGTATCGATTATGGGAAGGTTATTCAAAAAAACTGACTATCTGGGAGGATCAGGTCAATTCAAAACTTGTTGGCGCCCAGCAGCAACTGGATGAAATAAATTCTACCATCGAAACCTGGACCGAAGTTAGTAAGAGTGATTATATGCAGGATGAGCCAAAGGAGTTCAGGAAGCGTGTGAGTAATGTTTTAGGCCAGGCTATTACCTTTCGCGACCGATATTCAGCCTATGCCAGCGACTTAATTCTGCTCGAAGACCGGATATCAGAGGGGCAAACCTATTGTAATAATATCATTGCTGATGTTATACAATTACAGAAAAACAGACAGGACAGCCTGATGATCGCTTCGGAGCCGGCTATCTGGAATATTAAACTTAATGCAGAAGATTTTTCAACTCCCTTAAAACGTTTGAATAAGTTTCGCCATGAAAATTCTAAAACGCTCAGAAACTACCTGGAAACAAAAGACTTCACTTCAGTAATTTTGATTGAGTTGTTCGTATTGATCCTGTTTTTTGTTGTTCGCAGGGCATATAACCGAAAAGGTTTTGATGATTCAGTGGTGGGTTTTAAAAACAGCCAGCGAATTTTTGTGGCCCATCCTTACTACGCTATAATCGTCTTGATGTTTGTTGGATTTCACCTGAACTCGCCCTATTATCCCCTGCTGGTTAATTACATACTCAGTCTTGTTTCATTGTATGCGGTTCGCTTTATTCTTCAGGAATTTACCGATCAACGCACCGTTAAATACATTGACGGACTTTTGCTGCTTTTTGTGCTCAATATTTTTGAAATTGTATTGTGGTATTTTGGTGATATAGCAAGGTTATTTCTGCTTTTTGAAGCAGGCGCCGGCTTATTTATCATGTCGCGATTTGTGCAGCGGGTGAAATTAAAAGGCATTTTTAAGGAAGATAGCTTCCGCAGAGGCATCGCTGTGCTTGCTATATTCTCAAGTGTATTGTATGCCCTGGCAATTTTGATTAACCTGGTGGGATTTTTAGACCTCACAGTTCTTCTGCTCAAAATGGCCATACGGGTACCCGAAGTATCCATTGTTTTGTTTGGTATTTATAAAATTCTTACCATATTTTTCAGGTCGTTGATAGCCCTCGGGCGGGCATCCAAAAATCAGCATCTGATGATCTATTGGGATAGCCTCGAAAAAAGAGTGATACAAGTGTTGGGAATTACCGGGGTGTTTTACTGGTTCCTGGCTTTTACTATTTCACTTGAAGTTTCAAGGGAGGTTTTTGATGCAATAGGAAATTTCCTGACGAAGGAGCGCAATATTGGAACCCTGCAAATGACTTTTGGTAGTATACTGGCGCTTGTGTTTATTTTACTTGGCACCTACCTGGTGGCAGGCTTGCTTAAGGTGCTCATCGAAAGTGTTATCCTGCGCAATTCAAAATTGCCAAGAGGAGTGCCTGCTGCTATTTCAATTACCATTCGGTATTTTCTGATTACCCTTGGAGTTTTGTTTGCATTGTCAGCGGCAGGTATCGAACTTGGCAAATTCAGCATACTAGCCGGGGCACTTGGTGTAGGTATTGGTTTTGGCTTACAAAACATTGTGAACAATTTTATTTCAGGATTGATCCTGATCTACGAACGCCCATTAAATGTTGGCGATACCATCGAAATTGAGAATTTACTGGGGCAGGTCAACCGTATCGGCATTCGTTCAAGCAATGTAAAAACATATGATGGGGCTGAAGTGGTGGTCCCCAATGGAAACCTGATCAGTAACCAACTGATCAACTGGACCCTGTCGGATAACAAGCGCCGCATTGAGATCAAGGTTGGAGTGGCTTATGGTTCCGATCCCAACATTGTGCTTCAACTGTTGGAAAAGGTTGCCAGCAACCATGAGGATGTTTTAAAAGAGCCCCAGCCTGCTGCTTTATTTGAAGATTTTGGTGATAGCTCCCTCAATTTTCGATTATTATTTTGGGTTCCTTATGATATTGGCATAAAAACTAAAAGCGATGTTGCCATAGGTATTTACAATATTTTCAAAGAAAATGGTGTTGAAATCCCGTTTCCACAGGTGGATCTGCATGTGAAGGATACGCCTGAATCCGGGTTAAAAAGGGGAGTGAAGCCTGATGATGGACTGTAGATGATTTAAATTCGTGTAAGAAAAGCTACCAGGTTATCCTCTCTGTTCAATCCTAGTTTTTTACGTAAACGATAACGTGCCGTTTTAAGGCTGTCCACCGATTGGTAGGTTAATCCGGCGATCTCTTTTGAAGTCATATTTAGCTTTAAAAAAGCGCATAAACGCAACTCATTGGCGGTAAGCTCCGGAAATTTTTTACTCAGGGAATTATAAAAATCGGTATGAACCTCCTGGAAACGAACTTCAAAATCGGCCCAGCTATCATCAGAAATGCTTTTTTCCATTTCGGTAATAATGCGGTTAATGGCCCTTTCTTTCTGGGATTCATTATCCAGATCTGTATTTTTTAATTTATTGGCAATATTCGTGATAAATTCATTTTTCTTAAGCAGGTACATCCCGCTGGTTGTAAGTTCCTTATTTTTAAAATCGAGTTGCTGTTTCAGGTTTTCCTTTTCAAGCTGAATGGTTCTTTGCTCCAGGTTTTTTCGTTTGATGCGGTTATGTTGGAAAACATATAAAAATACCATTATTAGAATGATAAGGCCGGCAACAACGGAAATCAATATCATCGTGAGTTCTTTTTGCCGTAGTTCAGACTTGAGTAACTCACGTTCAAATTGCTGTTGCATACGCTCCTGTTCAAAGGCATAACGCATTTCCAACAGATCAATTTCTTTCAGTTTTTTATACTGGTTTATTGAATCATTTACATTAATGATCTCTTCGGCGCATTCATAGGCTTTCTGAAGGTTGTTGCTTTGGATATATGCTTGCTTAAGCAGTGAAAGAGCGTTTTTTTCCTGAATCCGGTTTTGCATTATTCGTGCCTGTTCCAATCCTTTACTCCCCTCGTTTATAGCCTTAAAATAGTTTTTCTGTTTTAGGTAAAGCTCACTAAAGTTATTGTATATATAGGGTAGCAATCGCTGATAATCGAATTTAATGGCGAGTGATTGGCTTTGGTTTAAATACTGAATACATGAGTCATAATTTCCATCTAGCTCAAAACAGTATCCCTGGTTAAGATAATTTATAGCCAACCCGAGATAGTTCTTTTTTTGTAAATGAATGGCTGCCGATTGTTTGTAAAAAAAACGTGCAGTGTCGTATTGCTGCCGGTTGTCGTATATAATCCCCAGGTTGTTATAAACTTTCGCTCTAAGGCTGTCAGCCCCGATTTTTGCAAAAATATCCAAAGCACGATTATAATACTTCTCGGCCTTTTCAGTTTCATCCACATTGTCCTGCAAGTTGCCGATGGTATTATATATTTTCCCCATTAAAGCACTGTCATTGATTGATTTACTGTGCTCCAATGCTTCGAGTGTAAGTGTTTCGGCAATTTTAAAATCGTAATCCTTAAAAAGTAGTCCCAATTGGTATTTCGACTCGGCAAGACCTTTCAAATAATTCAAATCTTGGGCGTATGAAAGCGCCGTACGTGTATATAATTCAGCCAGTTGTAAATCAGTCCAGGCCAGCTTTCTGGCTTTTTTCATCAGTGAATCAACAGTTGTGGCCTTTACAGGTAAAGCGTTCAAAACCAATTGCAAGCTGTCTCGTTCCTTTTTACTGTTTTGTGCCAATAACACTGTTGATAAGCTCAGCAACAAGGAAGAAAAAAATATTATCCGGAATTTAAACAAGGGCAGTTATTTAGCTTGCAAATATAAAAAATAGGTAACAAAAAGTGTTTCTTCAATTTGTTAATTTCACACATTAAACTGATAAACAGTTTGAAGAGTCAATATATTTAATGACAAATAATAGAAATTTGAATCAAGCTAATTTAGTTCAGTAATGTTTCGTATTTTTGGCACACAAACAATGACCTACTCTAAATCCAACAATATGAAAAACAAAATTACCTTTTTAACATTGGCCTTAATGCTGGCTTTTACAGGTTTGTCTTTTGCACAACTAACATTACTATCAGGACCTGAGCAAGGATCGTATTACACTTTTGCCGGCGACATTGTAAAAACTGTAGCTCCCGCCTTTGATACCCCAATTATTAATAAAGAGACCAGTGGTGCCGCCTACAATTTTGAACAATTGGCTGATCCGGAATCCCCTTACAAAGTAGCGTTGATCCAATCGGATTACCTGTTTTACATGCAGGCAATGGACAGCCGCGATAACACCGAAAAGACAAAAAATTTCAAAGTTGTTCTTCCGCTGGCCAATGAGGAAATCCATTTGGTTACCAAAGCTCAAAACGGCATTATGGGATTGCAGGATTTAAACGATAAAACTGTGGCTATCGGTACCATTGATCAGGGAACCTATGCCACTGCCAACCTGATCAAAGACCGGTCGGAAGTTTACTGGACCTCAAGGAATATTCATTTCGATCAGGCCATGAATGATTTACACATGGATCATATTGATGCTTTCTTTTTTGTGGGATCGGCTCCTGTTGCAAAACTTGACCTCAATCCACAGGCTATGGCTGACGATCTGGCGCTGGTGCCACTTGAGGATTTTAACGGATGGGCAAGGTATTACCAAAATGATACTATTTTTGCCGGTGAATACAAATGGCTTGAGCAGGACGTACCTACTTTCGCCGTGAGGACATTACTGGTAGTAAATGAAGCCAAGCTTACTCCGGATGATAAAAACAAAATTCTGAAACTGAAAATGGCCATCCAAAACAAGTTTGATGAACTCAAAATGAATGGTCACCCCAAATGGTCGGAAGTCGACTTTTCAGATTGGGATGAAACCGACTGGCCACTGTTTAAATAAAAATATTATTTTGGAAAGATGGCAGCTTGTATCTATTGGTGCGGGCTGTTTTTTTTTGTTTGAAGGAGTCTGGCTCGAGTTTCTAATGTTGCTGGCTTTAGTATAAAGCTGACTTCGACCCCGCCTGCCCGCCGTTGTTTTGGCCCACGTGTGGCAGGCAGGCTCAGTCAGCGGGTACCGGATGCATTAAACAGCGAATATTGATCGCTCATTGAGCGGAGTCGAAATGAGCTAAATGATATAATATTTCTTGAGGAGAGTTTAATGAATCAAGATTAGTTATTTAAATTCGCTATTTTTGAATTAATCAATCATAAACCAAAGTCAAAGAAAGATGCCAAAAGGTTTTATGTATATTCTGAAATGCGATGATGGTTCGTATTATACGGGTAGTACTGTTGATCTGGAAAACCGGCTTAATCAACACCTTAAAGGAAAAGGATCAGTGTATACCAAAACCAGGCTTCCGGTTGAACTGATCTACTATGAAATTTATCCCCGGATCGACCAGGCCTTTTACCGCGAAAAGCAGGTGCAGGGCTGGAGCCGGAAGAAGAAACAGGCATTAATGGATGGGAAGTTGGGAAATCTACCCGGTCTTGCAGCTTGTAAAAATGATAGCCATTTTAAGAATTTTGAAAAGGGGTGAGTGAAGAGGATTGTTGGCTTTAGGTATGGCTTAATACTGGCTTCGGGTTTGGTATAGTGCTGACATCAACTCCGCTTTATTGCTGACTTCGACTCCGTTTTATTGCTGACTTAGACTCCGTTTTATTGCTGACTTCGACTCCGCTCAGTCAGCGGCTGTAGTGGATATAATCTGACTCCGGCTTCGCTATGGTGCTTACTTCGACTCCGTCTGCCTGGATCGACAGACAGCTTAGTCGAAATGAGCTAAATGAATAAGAGCCTCTCCAAAGTGCACTTTATTGAAAGGAGCCTTTTCGATGGGATTATTGTTGAAGCGCCTATTGTCCTGGAAAGTGATAAATTTTCATACTTACTTCAGCAGCCCCATTTCCATGGCCCATTTGATGAGTTCGGCTACATTTTTCCGTTTGCTTTTGGCCATGATGCGTGCCCTGAACGTTTCTACCGTACTCTGTGTAACACCCAGTTGCTGGCTGATCTCATAATTGGTTAATCCTTCGGCAAGGTATTTCAGTACCTGTGTTTCTCTGGGCGAAAAGAGCCGTGTACTGCCTTTCACTTTTTGGGGTTTCGACGATACTTTTGGCACAGTAAGGGCTCCCAAATCAATGGCTTTATCCCTCACTTTTTTTCCTGCAGCAACATCTATGATGGCTTGTTTGAGTGTTTGCATTGATGCATTTTTATACAAGTAGCCAGCTACGCCGGCGTAATTGGCCCGGCGAATGGTGGCTGCCTGTTTGTCGGAGCTAAACAGAAGAACCTGCACCTCCGGGAAATGTTTTTGCATGTAGCGTACCAGGAGTAGCGTGTCCTGCCCGTTGATCTCAGTGTCCATTAAAACCATATCAGCTTTTTGTTTCCCAAGGAATTCGGGAATGGCATCGGGTTCGTTAACTTGTTTTACAATTTTAATTTCGGTGTCCCCGTCGAAGAAATGCTTCAGACCTGCTGAAACAACAGGGTGTCCGTCTGCTGTCATTAGTTTAATCATAATCGAAATGTTGGGCTTGATAATCGATTCACAAATATAAAGACATTTTACTTAATTGTGTGGTGTAATGTTGCTACATGGGGCGTAAAAATGGGAATAATGGAGGGTTTCGGGATAACTATGCTGGCTGAAAGGAGCCGAAGCCTTGCGTGAATTTAATCTGACTTCAACTCCGTCTGCCTGCCGTTGTTATGGCAAGCGTGTGGCAGGCAGGCATAGTCAGTGGGTATGGATTTGCTATTTCGGCTGAAATAACTTATAATTCTTATTCATACTTTTTCCAAATTGGGGGTGTGGTGCAAAGTTGCTACAGGATTTGAGAAATGTTTGTTAAATTAGGCGATTCTTAATTTTTAACCATGTAGATAAAGGAGATTGCTAATACATGATTATTAAAATTAAATAAATCAATTAAATCAATTAAATTTGATTCCTGGAATATTAGAAATTGAGAATTTAAATGCCTGAAACTGCCAACCAAAATCCCGAACAAATAGCTAGAGACCGGATCGATAAGATGCTAATAGATGCCGGATGGTTGGTGCAATCCAAACGAAAGATTGATTTATCGGCGAGCCAGGGTGTGGCGGTTCGGGAATATCAAACTGATGTGGGGCCCGCCGACTATGTATTGTTTGTTAACCGTAAACCGGTTGGTATCATCGAGGCAAAACGGGAGGAAGAGGGCCACCGGTTGACAGTAGTTGAAGATCAATCTGCTGAATATGCCAATGCAAAATTAAAATACCTGAATAATGATCCTTTGCCCTTCGTATATGAAAGTACCGGTAAGGTGACCCGCTTTACTGATTATCGTGACCCGAAGGCCCGCGGAAGAAATGTCTTCAGTTTTCATCAACCTGCTACACTTGCCGAATGGCTAAAAAAGGGTAAAAGCCTCCGAACCCGGCTTCACGACATACCAGAACTCGATCATACCGGTTTGCGCCCTGCACAAATCGTGGCCATTGAAAAACTCGACAGATCTTTTAAAAACAACCGTCCGAAAGCATTGATCCAAATGGCAACCGGAGCGGGTAAAACATTTACAGCGGCTACTTTCATTTATCGATTATTGAAATTTGCAGACGCCAAACGGATTCTTTTTCTCGTTGACACAAAAAATCTCGGTGAGCAGGCCGAACAGGAATTTATGACTTATAAGCCTACGGACGATAACCGGAAATTCACAGAACTCTACAATGTACAGCGTCTCTCCTCAAGTTACATTGCCAAAGACAGTCAGGTTTGCATTTCAACGATCCAACGGCTGTATTCTATTTTGAAAGGTGATGAACTGGATGAAAGTTCGGAACTGGATAATCCAAATGAGAGTTCATGGCTACAAAAGCAACTGAAAACCAAAAAGGCCATCCCGGTTGAATATTCCGCCAGGGTACCTATCGAACAATTCGATTTTATTGTGGTGGATGAATGTCACCGTTCGATCTATAATCTGTGGAAACAGGTACTCGACTATTTTGATGCTTTTTTAATTGGTTTGACTGCCACACCTGATAAACGAACCTTCGGCTTTTTTAATGAAAATGTAGTTAGTCAGTACACCTATGAAGAATCTGTGACAGATGGCGTGAATGTGCCTTACGATGTGTATTCCATCGATACTGAGATCAGTCAGAAGGGGAGCATTATTAAAGCCGGTTGGTATGTGGATCGCCGGGATAAACTCACCCGCCAAAAGCGGTGGCAACAGGAAGATGAAGATACCGAATATGCCAAAAGTGACCTGGATAAAAAAGTGGTTAATAAAAGCCAGATCAGAAACATTATCCGGGAATTCAGGAAAGCGTTAAGAACGGAAATCTTTCCAAACAGGGTTGATGAAAACAGTGAATATGAAGTCCCGAAAACACTCATTTTTGCCAAAACCGACAGCCATGCCGACGATATTATTAAAATCGTAAGAGAGGAGTTTGATGAGGGGAATGACTTCTGCAAAAAAGTAACCTACAAAATCGATGAAGATCCCAAATCGGTGCTGAATCGTTTCAGAAATTCCTATTATCCACGTATTGCCGTAACAGTGGATATGATCGCTACCGGAACCGATGTAAAACCCCTCGAAGTATTGCTCTTTATGCGTGATGTAAAAAGCATCAACTATTTTGAGCAGATGAAAGGGCGCGGCACCCGCACCATCGATAAAGACAAGTTTATGCAGGTGACGCGCACGGCCAACAGTAAAACCCACTTTGTTATCGTGGATGCTGTTGGGGCCACAAAATCAAAGAAAACCGACAGCCGGCCCCTGGAACGCAAGCCTTCCGTTCCTTTGAAAGATTTGCTGGGTGCCATCACTATGGGTGTTGAAGAGGAAGATCTTTTTCTTTCTCTGGCTAATCGCTTGATCCGTTTGGAAAAACAGATCACCGAAAAGGAAAAAGAGAAGCTGCTGGAGTATTCCGGTGGTAAAAATCTGAAACAGATCACCAAAACTTTGCTTAATGCTTATGATCCAGACGAAATTGAAAAGCAAGCAAGCCGCTCATTGAGCGAAGTAGAAATGAGCGATGTAACACCGGCACAAATAGAAGTAGTAAAAAAACTAGCTCAGCAGGAACTTATTCGGCAGGCAGCCACCACCTTTAACGGGGAACTGAACGAATATATCGAAAATGTGCGCAAAGAGCACGAACAGATCATCGATCACATCAACATCGATACAATAACCAAATCGGAGTGGGACAGTTTTACAACCGAAAAAGCAGAGGAAACCATCAACGATTTCACCGGTTACCTCAACAAACACAAAGATGAGATCAGGGCCTTGCGTATTTTTTATAACCAGCCTTACAACCGGCGAAACATCACGTTTAAGATGATCAGGGAGGTGATGGACAAGCTGAAGCTGGAAAAACCGCTGCTGGCTCCCGAGTATGTTTGGAATGCTTTCACCTCCATTGAGAAAGTGAATAGCCGGCAACCGAAAGATGAACTGACGGCCCTTGTGTCGTTGATCCGCCGGGTATGTGGTATCGACAAAGAACTTAAACCCTTCGACAGTACCATCAACGAAAATTTTCAAAACTGGATATTTAAACAAAATGCGGGTAAACACAACCGCTTTTCACCGGAACAGATGGAGTGGCTGCGAATGATCAAAGACCATGTGGTCAGTTCTTACCACATTGAAATTGAAGACCTGGATTATAATCCCTTTGATGCACAGGGTGGTCGGGGAAAAATGTATCAGTTGTTTGGGAAAGAAATGAGCATTTTGATCAATGAATTGAATGAAGTACTGGTAGCGTAAATAAATTGTTTGTATTATGCCAAAACATTGCTGAATAAGAACTAAAAAAAGACTAAGATGAAAAAATTCTGGAAAATTTCCATCCCCATACTAACCGCTGCAATTGGAGTAGTTATTGGTGGACTTGTAGATTGGACAAAAGAAAACTCCCTGGAAAGCAAAAAATTTGAATACCGGCTGATTGAAAATGCATTAAATGAAAATTCGGTGTACGAGGCTTCTTCTCAGCTCAATTTTTTATTGGATATTGGTATGATCACCAGTGTTGATACTGCGGTTCTAAGGGATAAGATAAATGAAGAAAAGTTGCCGGTGCTCGGAAATTATCTGTTTGGTTATGCTTTTGGAAATATGGCCGGTATTCTTGGAAGCTATTACCTGAAAACAAAACAACTCCCGGCCAATATTGAAGAGTTTGATAAACTCTCGAATTTTGCGCTGCACTACCAGATTTTGGGAAAACAAAATGTTAAATACTTTAAGGTTGGAGATAACGATTTTCAATTAATATTTTATGGCCCGGATAATATTCCGAAGACAGAAGATGATAAAGTGTACACTATGAAAGATTTGAAATTACCTTGATTGATTTAGTTTGAAAATTATTCTAAGATCATGGATTCCTGGACAAAACTTAAGAACTTGTATATAAAAGATCATGAATCGAAAGATTTCCTGGTTTCACCCAAAACAAGGCTTTATGCAATGAGCAGAATTGATGAACTATTTCAGAGAAGTTTTCCTCATATCATAAAGCAACCTAAACTTCTTAACCAGATTCCCAAAGATCAATTCATGGTTGAAGTTCAAACGAAAAAGGGATCTGATCTTACTGGCTCAGAAAAATCAGTTATTAATGGAATCTATAAGTTTTTAAAATATTTGTAGAATATGGGTTTAGATTTAATGGATGAAGTAGGGTTAGAGAACTAATAGTTATTGATATCAATTTTGATATCACTATTGAAAATTATATTGATATTTGTGTGATTTTTAGTATTGCTTGAGGTAATTTTGATATTAATGCTCAAAATGGTGATTTAATAATTGCCCGGAAAGAAGAAACCGGTGTTTCTTTTAGTGAGGATGTTAATCATGTTATACAATATGCTGCCGGTAGAATTTTTAGTTACGATCTTAAAATAATCTTTACATTTGCTAAATATCTGCAAATTCGTAAACTATTTTATATGATATTGTCATTTTCCATACAGAACTATCGTTCAATCCGCGACAGAATTACTTTAAGTATGCTTCCTGTTAAGGGTTATGGTGAACTTAGCGGTAATATTGTTACAGTGAGTGAAAAGATAAATGCGTTGACTACTGCTGTCATTTATGGTGCCAATGCTTCCGGTAAATCCAATGTGATAAAAGCCCTCACCGACTTTATCGACTTTGTTACCAGCTCATCTCAACATATAATCAACGATCCGATTAATATATATGATCCCTTTTTACTGGATAAAAGTTCCGTAAAGAATCCAACAGAATTTGAACTGGAGTTTGTGATTGATAAAGTGCGGTATATCTATTCGGTTTCCTGCAATGCAGAAAGGATCATTGATGAGCAACTTTCCTATTACCCCAAAGGGCAAACAGTTTTAATATTCAAAAGGGAAAACACCACCGACTTTAAATACGGTACGGTATTGAAAGGGGAAAAACGAAGTATCGAATACCGGATGCTTCAAAATCAACTCTATTTGTCGAAGGCTGCCAACGAAAATTTGGACATGCTGATAGATGTCTATTCCTGGTTTAGTGATATTACTAATTCTTTGTCGGCTATGTCGAGCCTGGGAGAGTATCTCAACATGAGTACCATCATAGGTTCAGCACTGAAAGAAAAGGATGATAAATTCTTTAAAAAGCTGGAAAACATCATAAAGGCCTTTGATATCGGAATAGATTCTCTCGTCATAAAAGAGAACACAAGGGGTAAAAATTTATTAAGTATGATCCCGGAGGAGGCTACCGAATTTTATAGTTCTACCTTTATGGCAGAGGAGATTCCCGATCTTGATTTTGAATTGTTTGCCATTCATAAAGGCTATTCAAAAGATTCAGAGAAACCTGTTTTTAAAGAATTTCCCATTGAAAAGGAATCCGGTGGCACGAAAAACCTCCTGACCATTGCTTTTAACTTACTCGATCATTTTAAAAAAGGATCGGTAATGATCATTGATGAATTCGAAAGAAGCCTGCATCCGCATATTGTAACCAAACTTGTGCAACTGTTCCAGGATCACGAATTAAATGTGAACCATGCACAGCTAATCTTTTCAACCCATGCCATCAACCTGTTGGACAATGAGCTTTTCCGGCGCGACCAGGTTTGGTTTACCGAAAAAGATGAAAACGGTGTAACCGACCTGTATGCTTTATCGCAGGTTGAAGGGGTAAGAAAAGACACCCCTTATGATAAATGGTACCTGAGCGGCAGGTTTGGGGCAACTCCCGTTTTAAATGAACCCGATTTAAATATTGCTGATGAGGTACCGGAAGGAAACTAAAAAAAGGAAAATTAGTAAGCTGCGGGTGCTCGTTTTGTGTGAGGGGAAAACGGAAAAGATCTATCTTCAGGGTTTACGCAACACCTTACCCAAACAATTGCAAAGGGATATACAACTTGATTTTGTAACTGCCAAAGAAGCTGAACCTGCAAAAGCGATACATGAATTAGATACAAAAGTAAAAAAGGCGAAAGGTGAAAAACAACCATACAAAGAGTTTTGGCTGGTTTTTGATGATGACAACAGAAACCTAAACGGTGTGTTTCAGCAACTCAGCCAAATGGATGCCCGCTATGTTTACAGTTCCATTGCCATCGAATTTTGGTTTTTATTGCATTACCGGGATACCCGAAGACGCTTTGCCTCAGCAAATGAGGCAATAGCTGAAATTGAAGGAATTGAAGGAAGTTACTCCAAAACAGACAACAAACGATGGGATAAACTGGCTGAACATTACGAAAGGGCAAAAGCCAGGACCATTGCCATCAGGGCACAACATAATAACGATGAAATTGTATTGCCCGCCTGTAAACCCTATTCAAATATGGATGAATTGGTGGATAGGATAAAAGAGCTTGAAGAAAACTATAATGTAAAGTAAGGAGGAATGAAAGAAGATTGGGTAGATATTAAAATTGGTGATATTTTTAAAACGATAACCGGGACTACTCCATCAAAAAAAAATCCAGATAATTATGGAAATGAAGTACCTTTAGTTAAACCGCCACAACTAAATAATTCTGTCATATCTGAAAGTTCTGAATATTTGAGCCAGGAAGGTGCATCTTTAGCAAGAATTCTGCCTGTCAATTCGGTTTTGATTACTTGTATTGGAAACTTAGGTCGAGTTGGAATTAACAAAATCCCGATAGGATTTAACCAACAAATAAATGCAATTTTGCCATTAAAACAAGTTAATTCCAAATTTACCTTTTACCAGGCTCAGAATCCATATTTTAAGGAGCAATTAAATTATCTAGGTTCCGCAACTACTGTTTCGATTGTAAACAAGGGAAAGTTTGATACTATCGTATATCGTCTCCCCCCCCTCCCCATCCAGCGCGCCATTGTTCAAAAGATCGAAACCCTGTTTACTTCCCTCGACAAAGGTATTGCCGATCTCAAACAAGCACAGCAACAACTGAAAATTTACCGGCAGGCAGTTTTGAAAAAGGCGTTTGAGGGAGCTTTTGTACCTGAATGTTCAAGTTGGCATAAGGTTAAAATACGTTCCCTCTGTGAAGTGGTTAGAGGTGGGTCTCCAAGACCAGCAGGTGATCCCAAATACTATGGTGGTGGAATTCCTTTCTTAAAAGTAGCAGATTTAACAAGAAATGAAGGTGCCTTTTTAAATTCTCACACCTATACAATTAAAGAAGCTGGTTTAAGAAAAACAAGAATTGTAGAGCCTAATACCTTACTTCTCTCGAATAGTGGTGCAACTCTTGGAATACCTAAGATATGTACTTTCGAAACAACATTTAATGATGGCATTGCTGCATTTTTAGGAATTGAACCGGAATCGCTATTATACCATTATTATTTCTGGCTTAGCAAAACTAAAGAGCTTCGTAATATAAATCAAGGTGCAGCTCAACCAAATTTAAACACTAGTTTGATCGGAGACACAGAAATTATTATTGGTAACCTAGCTGACCAAAAACAAACCGTCAAAGAGATCGAAACCCGCCTTTCCGTTTGCGATCAGGTTGAACAAAGCATCAGTGAAGCCCTTGAACAATCGGAAGCACTGCGCCAGAGCATTCTTAAAAAAGCATTTGATGGAGAACTGTTGAGTGAGGAGGAAATAGAGGCTTGTAAACGCGAAAAGGATTATGAACCGGCAGGGGAGTTGTTGAAGAGGATACAAAAAGAAAAAAAGATAAATTAAAAATTCATAAAAGATGATGAACATTGTACCCAAAGATTTTACCCTTAAAAGGGGAGAAGATTTAGCTGAAATAGCTTTTAAAATTTGGAAGCTATAGAATTTTATTGAATAATTTCTTAGGATAAATAAAAGAAATAAAATGGCTAAATTTTTAAATACATTTATCCCTCTTGCCTTTAATAAGTTTGGCAAGAATGCAGCAACAAATAACAATTTACCATTATTTGTTGATGGCTCATGCAGGCGTGAACCTGATTTTCAGAATCCATTTCCCGCAATAACTCAATTATGCAGACCTGGTAAATTAGTTCCACGTCTAAATATTGGCGATCTGGTAATTTATATAACCAGAAGTGGATTTTATGGGCTTTCATATTCACATTGGAAATTTATTGGAATTCTTGAAGTTATTGAAATTGCCAATGATCATCTTGCTGCAGTACCTTTTTATCAAACAAAGCAAATTCCAATTTCCCAAAATATATTTTGTCACCAAACTTCACCTAACCCATTAAATCTAACACATGGTAAATGTGGTTTCCAGCACAAAGATTTTACACCTCAACAGATTGTATCCTTATGGAATAAAGGATATATTGGTAGAGCAAAAGACCACCCTCAAATAGTTATTACAAAAGTTTGGAATGATTCCTTAAACATTAATAATCCACCAATAATAACACATGTAATGATGCAAAATATTTTTGGTAGAATTCCTGGCACACAAAATCCCCCTGCAATATCTCAAAATGAATGGATAAACTTTAGAAATGTAATGAACATTTAATATGACCGATTCAACAATCATATCAAAAATCTGGAATCTCGCCAACGTACTTCGCGATGATGGCGTGAGTTATGGCGATTACCTCGAGCAGATCACCTACCTGCTTTTCCTGAAAATGGCCGACGAGCTTAATAAACCACCTTACAATAAAAACCTGGCATTCCCCCGCCTGAAAGATGTGGAGGATAAAGAGATCAAAGGAGGTGAACTTTGCAACTGGCAAACGCTCATTGGTAAACGGGGCGCCGAACTGGAAGCTTTTTACGCACAAATGTTGCGCAGCCTCGGAACCGAGAAAGGGATGCTGGGCCAGATCTTTACCAAGAGTCAGAACAAGATACAGGACCCGTCCAAGTTGCTCAAGGTGATTAACATGATCGAACAGGAACAGTGGTCGTTGATGGGTGCCGACATCAAAGGAAAAATTTACGAAGGCCTGCTGGAAAAAAATGCCGAAGATACCAAATCGGGAGCCGGGCAGTATTTTACACCCCGTGCACTGATCAAAACCATGGTGGCCTGCATACAGCCCAAACCCTTAAAAACCATCGCCGATCCGGCCTGCGGAACCGGTGGGTTTTTCCTGGCTTCTTACGATTGGATTGCCGGAAACCATTCCCTGGATCAGGAAGAGAAAGCGTTTTTGAAAAGCAAAACTTTTCACGGAAATGAGATCGTAGCCAATACGCGTCGGTTATGTCTCATGAACATGTACCTGCACAATATTGGTGAAATTGACGGCGACACAACCATCTCTACCAGCGATGCCCTGGCAGCCGACAGTGGCGAACGTTTTGATTATGTGCTGGCCAATCCGCCTTTTGGTAAAAAGAGCAGCTACACCGTCACCAATGAAGAAGGCGAAGCTGAAAAGGAAGACCTGAGATATAACCGGCAGGATTTCTGGGAAACCACTTCCAACAAACAACTGAACTTTCTCCAGCATATCAAATCCATGCTTAAAGTAACAGGTCAGGCTGCGGTGGTGCTCCCTGACAATGTTTTGTTTGAAGGAGGCGCAGGTGAGGAGGTGCGCAAACAACTGATGAAAACAGCCGATCTCCACACCATTCTACGGCTCCCCACCGGGGTGTTTTATGCCCACGGAGTAAAAGCCAATGTGCTGTTTTTCGATAACAAAGCGGCAAGCAAAGAAGCACAAACAAAAGAAGTGTGGTTTTATGATTACCGGACGAACATTCATCACACATTGAAGAAAAAACCGCTAACCACAAACGACCTGGAAGAATTTGTAAAACTTTACAATCCCGGTAACCGGCACAAACGCAAGGAAACCTGGTCAGCCGAAAACACGGAAGGCCGATGGCGGAAATTCACCTACAAAGAAATTCTCGAACGCGATAAAACCAACCTCGATATTTTCTGGCTTAAAGACAAAAGCCTGACTGACCTTGAAAACTTACCCGACCCGGATGTGCTGGCCAATGAGATCATCGAGAATCTTGAATCAGGGTTGAATAGTTTTAAGGAGATCATGGAGACTTTGAATGGAAACTAGAAGGGTGTTTTTACAATATTTAAAAAGCCATGGAAGAAATCATAAAAACAAACCTGTTTGAGTCTGAAAAAAGCTCATACCTTGCTGACCTGGTAAAGCACAAGTCTGGCAAGTATTATATAAATCTGAAACAATCAATCAGAGGATTTGGAGATTCTTTATCTGAGCATGAGATCAAAATAAATCCATTTGTATTGAACGAATTGATTGAAGTGTTAATTAATTACAGGGATTATCTTATTGAGGTTGATAAGGACATTGATTTCCATATTCCCCAACATAAAATTGACACACTGGTTGAAAGATACATGAAAGGAATTACCCTTGAAGATCTTTCGCTTCAGTTTGATATATCCCTGGAAATGATCGAAAACATATTGGCAAACAGAGGTATTCCTATCGTTTCAAACAAGAAGCCCAGCAATAAAAGGAACAATTACAAAAAACAGAGATAATATGGAACCCAAACCTTTCTACTTCAACAAATCCAACATCAGAGCCATCGTCCTCGGCGCTGATCCGACAAATTATTCTGATCATGGAAAGCAGGTGAATCTTCATTATGCTTTCGGGATAGGGCAGGACCCAAGGTATTTTCAAGGTATCCTTGAGAACCTGAACCTGCTCGGCTTGCACCTCGAGGATATTTATATTGACAACCTGATGACTGGCTATCAGGGTCACGAAACAAGTAAAAACAAGAACTTTGTAACTGCTGCCAGACAACATGTACCGGAGTTGAAAAAGCAGTTATCCAAAATCAAAAACAGTAAAAACTTGCCTGTATTTATTACGGCTTATGATATTTACAAGGCACTTTTAAAAGATGGCGAAAAGGTACAAACCGCACAATCACTTTACAGTTTGGAAACAGAAATCCCCATTCCGGTAGAAAAGAACCTGTTGGGTCGGTCGCTGATTCCTTTATTTCGGCATGATGATTATACTTTGAGTCATCATAAAGAATATTTAAAATATCTTCAAACTATTTTAAAAAAAGGATAAATGACTTTTTAAAAGTCAATAAAGATTGCAACTAACGAAAATATTGCAACCACCAACGACGCCACCGCAATCCCAATTGCCCACCTCGCCATTCTAGATGACGATTTAATATTCTCCTCCTGCGTAAAATTCAGGTAGGCCCGCATGGAGAGTACATAATAGTCGGCTTTGCCGTTGCCGGGTTTTATCAGGGTAACATAATCCGATTGTTTCACCGCATCAATAAACCAGTCGGCTTCGCCGGGATAGGTTTCATGCTGCCTGCACCAATGATTGAAATCCTGTTTGTAAATGAAGTTGTTTGCTTTGAGGTGTTTGGTCAAAACGGTGTAGAGCCCTTGTTTATGATTTTTCATGAAAATGGAATAAAGGTTATTTAAACGACCAAGATAGCAAGAATTTTAAAGCACTTTTTAAAGGCTATAAATGATGCTGATGATTTGGTCAAATCATGGAGAACATTTTCAAAATGTCGGCGGACATTTTTTTGTTCATGGGCATTAATTTTAGTTTCGATCGGACTGCTCCCATAAGTTTGATATTGTTTCTTCAAAAATCATAGATATGCTTCATGAATATCAAAGATGGAAAACAGAAGTTTACTACTTTTGAAACAAAAGATTTTCTATTATCATTTGGTGGAAACCGAAATTTGAACGAAAAGATTAAATAGAAAATGAACAGCGAAATACTCCTATACCAAAATGATGCAGGCGATATAAAAATTGATGTTCACCTGGAAGATGAAACTGTGTGGCTGTCGCAAGACCAAATGGCTACTTTATTTGGTAAAGGCAGAAGCACCATAACCGAACATATTGGGAATGTATTTGACGAGGGCGAACTGGAACAAAATCGAACTTGTCGGAATTTCCGACAAGTTCGGAAAGAGGGTGATAGAGTAGTAGAGCGGGATATTGATCATTATAACCTCGATGTAATCATTTCTGTAGGCTACCGTGTTAAATCATCCCGGGGCACTCAGTTTCGTATCTGGGCAACCCAACGGCTGAGAGAGTACATCATCAAGGGTTTTACGCTGAACGTTGACCGTTTTAAGTTGGGCAGTTCCATGAACTATTTTACCGAGTTGCAGGATCGCATCCGGGAAATACGGCTTTCGGAACGCTTCTTTTATCAAAAGATCAAAGACATTTATACCACCAGCATCGATTATGACCCTAAAGATGAGAAAACAATACAGTTTTTCAAAGTAGTGCAAAACAAGCTTCTATGGGCTATCAGTCAACAAACTGCTGCTGAATTGGTATATCGAAGGGCCGATGCTTCCCTTCCATTGATGGGGATGCAATCCTATGGTAGGAAAGGAAACGTGTCCATTAAAAAATCGGATGTGAGCATCGCGAAAAACTACCTGAATGAAGATGAGATTAAATTACTCGGTTTATTGGTCGAACAATATCTTGCTTTTGCCGAAACCATGGCACAACAACGCACTCCCATGTACATGAAAGACTGGATTGAGAGGTTGGATACCATTTTGCAATTAAACGGCAGGGAATTGCTTACCCATGCAGGAAAGATCAATCATGAAATGGCTTTAAAGAAATCTGGTGCAGAATATGAAAAATATCAAAGTCAACAAAAAACGCTGGAAAAAAATGAAAGCCTGAAAGAACTGGAAGCGGATATTGAAAAATTAAAGAAACAGCAGGGTTGAATGACATCTTGATTATTTTTTAATTTCTTTCCGGCTAATTATTTTGTAGAAGTTCTCAATGAATGCATAGTATATTCCTGTTATTTACTACTGAACACGATTCAATCTTCATTTGTTTGATATCAAATTAATTCAAGTTCAACTTAAATCAAACAACCATGGCAGGCGATAAGCAAGAAGCACCCTGGCCCGTACCCAAATTTCATTTTTCAGTTCAAATCGGCGGATCGGAAATAAGTTTCCAGGAGGTAAGCGGTTTAGACGCTGAAACAGATTTGATTGAATACCGGGCAGGAAATAGCCCGCAGTTCTCCACAGTAAAAATGCCAGGCTTAAAAAAGACTTCAAACGTTACCTTGAAAAAAGGAATGTTTAAAGATGATTCGAAAATATTTGATTGGTACACCCAGGTAAAAATGAATGTCATCAAAAGGGAAACCGTAGTCATTCAATTGTTGGATGAGGATGGCAATCCGGTTTTCACGTGGAAGCTTGCCAATGCTTTTCCTATAAATATCACCGGCACTGATCTAAAGTCAGATGGCAATGAGGTGGCCATTGAAACCCTTGAGCTGGCGCATGAGGGGTTGGAGATTGAGCAATCCTGATCCTACACATTAACTAATTACTTTTCTTGCGAAAAGCCTGCTTAATAACAGCATAATCCAAATAATAAAGTATCCTCAACGAAAGTGAATTTGTTTGAGGAGAATCGATGGTATTCCTGAAGGCATCGAAATAATTCCCTGAAGGGGTGTCGCCCAGGGTGAGGATGTTGTTTTTCCAGACCAGGCTCATCTGACTTCCCGGAGCAAAAAACCACAAAAATTGCAGGTCGAGGTTGAAGGCATTAAAATCGATGTCGATATCATGCATAAAATCGGAGGGTAGCAGATTGCCATCAGGCTGAAGTGTATAGTAGTCGAAATAATCCACCCGCGACCAGTAATGTCGCGCGCGAAGGTTCAGCGAAAGATCGGTGGTGAAAATATAGCGCGTTGAAAACACATTGTCGATGGCCAGCACATCCCGGCGGCCAAAATAGATGGTTGGATTTTGTTGCGCATCATATTCCGTATCCACCCAGCCATAATCATTGTTTTGCATACTGAGATCGGTTGCCCATGAAAAAGTGAGCCTGTCCGAAACCCGGTACCGGGGTTCAAATGCAAACCAGTATTGCTGCCGGTCGGTTTCGTTGTAAACAAAAAATCCCCATTCCATTTCTGCCGCAAACCTTTTCTTTGAATCGGTCGTAACGCCCAGCTCACCATCCCAGGAGGGAGGTTGATAGAAATACCAACCGTCCACGCGGGGTTCGTAATAATCGTAATTTCCGGTGGGACGATAGGCGATTTCAGCATAATACTGCCAGAAATTGCGGAAGGTGGTGGAATTGTTGATCTCCACATCCACGAACATCAGCTCAAAAGGCTTATACAAAGCATAATGTTTGGCTTCAAGTTGCGTCCGGGAGCGGAGGATTCTCCACACCGGGTAGGTGATGTTATATGAGAGTGCCCCATAATTACTTACTTCGTTGTTGCGCTGCAGGAAGCCCATGTCGTTGGGATCGTAATTGTCGTCAAGAATAGTTGTTGAAAGGCTGTAGCGCCAGGTACCTCCCGGTCGGTAAATGTTCAGAAAAGTAGTGTACCCGAGGTCAGCACTAGCGGTTCCATCCATGATCTGGCTCACATTGAGCATCCCTTTAAAACCAAAAGTATTGTCATGGTTCAGCAGTTTGGTTTCGGTTCCGGTAACATTGGCCATATAATCCCATTTCGGTGTCCAGTAGTTGGTGTTGATCAGGGTGATATACGAACGGTTTTTGAGGTTTTGATCAAAAACCAGCACATTATAATTTGTAAAGGGTTGGGTAGCAATTCGGCGGGTATCGCCATTAAGCGTATCCTTAACTTCGGTCCAGGTGTTGGTGGTGATGCCGTTGAAAACACCGATGCCCAGTCCGTTACGGTTACGGCCGCTGACTTTGGTAGCATTGATAACCTGTGTGATATCAGGATTTTTACTGACCTTTTCATTTGCTTTCAAACTGTCGTACACCGATTCGAATCCTTTGGGTTCGGCACCCACACGGCGGGAATAGAAAATGTCACACTTTTCAAATAGTTCGGTTCCTTCCGTAAAAAACTGGCGCTGGTCTTCATAACGGATCTCATAGGGAGAGAGGTTCAGGACAATGTCATCCGACTGCACCTGTCCGAAATCCGGCACCAATTCCATGTCGAGTGTAAATGCCTGGCTGATGCCATATTTCAGGTCCATCCCGCCGCGCACAAAACTGTTCCATTGCGCTTCGCCGGGTTGTTTTTCAAGGTAACCACCCAGGTAAGGGGTCAGCGAGAGGCGGATTGGTGGTTTGATATTTTCCATACCAACCAGGGTGCCGTAAAAGGTAAAAATTTCACCCTGATCGTTGGGTACCCAGGTCCAGGTCGACATTTCTGAATGGCGGGCAAAACGGCGCCACATATTGATGCCCCATGTTTGCACATCGGTTTTCGGGAAGCGAAGTGCTGAATAGGGAATGAAAAATTCGGCCACCCAGCCTGAATCGGTTATGGATGCCGCACTTTGCCACACTGCATCCCAGGAGGATTCCTTCCCGGTGGCTGAGTATTTATTATCACTTTGCAAGCCCGTTGGTGTGATCTTGAACTCAAACATGGTGAGGCCATCGTTGTAAGGCAGGATGTCAACCGAAAGGTAATCGGTATTCAGTTCATCCACCTGATCACGTCTGCCGATCTCGGTGAAAATACTATCTGGATGATCATCATACAAAAAAGCACCCACATAAAGGCCGGTTTCATCATACCCGAAGCGGATCTCCGTTTCATAGGTCGGGCTTTGACCGTTGTAAGGATCATACTGTACAAAATCAGTAGCGAGGGGTAAGGCGTTCCAGATATCCCTGTCGGGTATGCCGTCGATAATCGGGGTGGCTGGCAGTACACCAGCGTGAATCGATTTCGGCTGGAAGTCTTCCTTCTCCTGACCGCTAGCTATGGATGTTATCAGGGGAAAAAGCAATAATAACAATGTCTTTTTCCTGATGCGATTTACAATTTTAAAGCCTCTCGTCTTTCGGATCATTCGAACGGGTTTTCCAAATTCAAAAATTATCCAGATGGCTGTAAAAGTAAAATTTTTTTGAGTGAAGTCAAGTAAGGAGTGCTTATTTAAAACCAGTAAAAGGAGACACCAATTCATTATCATGTTGCAATTGATCTGGAAAGATAAAACCTTGGATTAATAGCGGTAATATCAATTTATGAGCTCTCACAATATCGCAAACAGAGAATAAAAGGCCGGGTGAAAACTGAAAAAAATGCAAATAATGAAGTAAACATAATGAATGAATTTAAGATAGAATATTCTTTATATCCTTACCCAAAAATCTGTTTAATTTTTGGGTAGCCTTTGTATCTTTGTCATTTCAAAGAAAAATGTATTAACCTTTGAAAGCAACAGGAAAGACTATCATTCTATTTCTTTTTTATCTTTTTTTGCAATCCTGCAACAATAACTCTTCTAAGGAATTATTGGAAAGATCAAATCCCCTGGATCCAAATGATACCAGCCTTTTCAATCATTATTTATCACAAGCTCATCATTATGAAGCCGATAATCATGATACACTCCATTATTTACTGGATCAGGCTGAAAAAATAGCTAAGGATCAAAACTATGAAAAGGGGTTGGCTGAAGTTCTGTTCATAAGAGGGAACAGTTTGTACCACAATAATCAATATCGCGGGGCCCTTGAAAAATATAGTACTGCATTGAAGATTGCGGATTCGCATGATTTGTCGTTACTTAAGGCCAGATGTCTGGAGAGAATGGCTTCAGTTCATCTTGCTACTGATGATCCGCACTATGCACTAAGGCTATATTATGAGAGTTTACCGCTCTTTGAAAGAGTGAATTATAAACCCGGAATTGCACGTGTGTATAATATTATTGGGGTTTATAAAACAGAAACCGGCAAATATGATTCAGCTGAACTTGTATTTAACAAAGCCATTGAAATGATATCAGATAGGCCGACAAATACTGAACTCATCAATCTAGAAGGAAATCTGGCTTATTTATATGAAAGAACAGGGCGGATTGAGGAGGCTTCGGATATATACCATCAGCTCGAAGAAGATCTGATTTCTTCAAAGGATAGCATAATCCTTCCGGTGATCTGGTACAATCACGCGATGCTACTCCAAAATGCAGGAAAGGATCAACTGGGAATGCAATATCTCAATAAGTCCATCCGGATTTCTGAAATTACGAATGATACCTCACTTTTAACAGAACTGTACCAAAATAAAGGGGATCAGTTTTTAAATAGAGGCAGGTATGATTCTGCAGTCTATTACATGGATAAATCATTGATTTGTGCTTCGGCCATTGACAATGCATCTGCGGCGATAGACGCACTCATAATGCTGGCCAGGTTGGACTCTATTAAAGGGGATTATAAAAATGCATTGCTCAAAAGCCGTCAGGTAAATACACTTAAGGATACTGTGTTTAAAAGGAAATTGAGGAACGGCCTGATGTCATCCGAACTTAAATATGAGAATGAAAGGAACAGTGCGCTGCTTGAATTGCAGCAAGCAGAATTGCAAGCGACGGAAAGGCAAAAACTGATTTACCTTATCCTTGTGGGTGTAGCCATACTTTTCGTAGTGCTTGCAGGTATTGTGGTTATTCTTCAGCGGAAAAATTTTTTGAAAAGCAAAGAACTGATTGAAAGCAGGCTGGAGATTCAAAATCTTAAGGTTATAAAGTATCAGAAAGAGGAGGAGATTAACAGGTTGACGATTAAAAATTTTACGGACGAACTAAAAATGAAGGATCGTGAACTGGTTAATATTGCGCTGGGTATGGAACAAAAAAATGAATTATTAAATAGCATTAATCAAAAAATAAACTTGTTATTGTCCCGAGTCTCATCCCCTGAAAATATAGAAATCATAAAGGAGATTTCTTCGGCAATCAAATTAAAACAACTCGAGTCTTCAGAAACTGATTTGTTTAATCAACGCTTTTCTGCCATCCACGAAGATTTTTTCATTAAACTAAAAGCGTTGTATCCTTCACTAACTAAAACAGACCTGAGGTTCTGTGCCTATTTAAAAATAAACCTCTCCAGCGACCAAATAGCCAATATTCAAAATGTTACAAATGAGGCAATCAGAAAAACCCGATACAGGATCAGAAAAAAATTGGGATTGAAACCTGAAAATTCACTGGAAGATTATATTTCTGAGTTTTAAATTTAGGCTTCCCGAATTAACGGTGTGTCCGCATTTTGTCCGCACAAATAATTTATTGAAATTCACTCCTGCCCATAAGTAGGTGTATCTTTGATGCCACCAATTAATTAAAGATTCCGATGAGAAAAATTTACACTACACTTATGTTCTTATTGTTTGTATTGATGGTTGCAGGTCAGCAAAACTGGACCCAAAACCTTCCTGTGGACAAGTTTCAAAACGGGGAACTCACCTTTACGGAAGTTCAAAAAGCATTTTATGATTATTGGGAACCATACCAGGTTCAGAATGGAAAATACCTGAATAGTTCGGGTGAACTGGTAAAAGCTGCGGGTTGGAAGCAGTTTAAACGCTGGGAGTGGAAGATGGAGAATATGATTGATGGGGAGGGCCATTTCCCGAAGACCACTGTAGCTGTGCAAATGCAAAAGTATTTCAATGAAAATCCGGATGCAGGGAAAAGCTTATCCGGAAACTGGTCAAATGTAGGCTACAACTCATCTAACGGAGGGTACCAGGGCATTGGCCGAATCAATTGCATTGCCTTCCACCCTTCTAATAACAACACTTTTTGGGTGGGTACGCCCTCAGGAGGATTGTGGATCACCACCGATGGCGGATCAACCTGGTCGGTATTAACTGATTCAAATCCTACACTTGGAGTGAGTGCTATTGCCGTAACATCGGATTATGCTACATCTCAAACAATTTATATTGGAACGGGCGACCGTGATGGTGGAAGTGCCTGGACTTTGGGTGGTGGAAATGCAAACGATGATGCTGGTGTAGGTGTATTAAAATCTACCGACGGTGGATTAACCTGGAATAGTAGTTTGAGTTTCGGTCTTTCAAGCCAAACAGTTGTTTACGACCTGTTGATCAATCCCTCAAATAACAGTAACCTGATCGCAGCAACCGGAAACGGAATATACGAAACAACCAATGCAGGTGCTTCCTGGACACAAATTACAACCAATGTTTGCACCGATCTTGAATACCGCCCTGGCAGCACAACCGTATTTTACGGCGCATATAAAAGCGGAAAATATATCATAACATTTACGAAAGGCGGTTCCTGGGGATGGACGGTCTATACATTACCCGGAAGCAACAGTTACAGAACCGAGCTTGCCGTTTCAGCCAACAATCCGAATGTGGTTTATGCGCTTACTGTGAACAGTAGTTCCGGCCTTGAAGGTGTTTACAAATCGACCAATGCTGGTGTAAGTTATTCGCTGATTTTAGATGGTAGCATCAGCGGAAATAATATTATGGGTATGCAGTGCGATGGAACCACTTTCTCCGGTCAGGGTAATTATGACATATTTATTACTGCTAATCCTGCCAATGCCAATGAAGTATATGTCGGGGGAATCAATGTTTGGAAATCATCTGATGGAGGCG
>Ga0116152_10000228_pt1 | contig 45730 bp, 27 predicted proteins | sample AD_UKC119_MetaG_FD_89894 | JGI IMG/M metagenome (GOLD analysis project Ga0116152, IMG submission 89894) | Active sludge microbial communities of municipal wastewater-treating anaerobic digesters from Hong Kong - AD_UKC119_MetaG | ecosystem: Engineered > Bioreactor > Anaerobic > Digestate... | reverse complement strand
GAATTACGAGCGGCAGCTCTCCAGGGCGTTCGACTTCGGCGTGCTGCCGCTGCCGTGGCGCGACCTGGAACCGCGGGAGGGCGAATACAAGGCCGCCGCCTGCGAACCCTGGTTCAACACGCTGCGTCAGAACAAGATGGCGGTCTGGGCGGAATCCCTGCTGACGCTCGATCCGGCCCAGCTGCCCGAATGGCTGACGAAGACGGCCCGAAACTACGAGCAGTTTCGCGACTGCGTCACGCGGCACATCCGCCAGATGCTCCGCAAGTACGGTCCCTACGTACACGTCTGGGAGGCCATCCGCGGCGCCCACGCGCACAACGATTTCCGATTCACGTTCGAGCAGATCATGGAGCTGACGCGAATTACGTCGCTGCTGATCAAACAGACGTCGCCGAAAAGCTCGTCCGTCATCGGCATCACGCAGCCCTGGGGCGAGTATTACGCCAACGATCCGCGGACGATTCCCCCGCTGCTGTACGCGGAAATGACAGTCAGCAGCGGCATTCACTTCGACGCATTCGGGATCGACCTGAGATTCAGCGTGGACGCGCTGAACACAAACGGCGCCATGCGGGATACGATGCAGATCTCCAGCATGCTCGACCGCTTCGGGACGCTCGGCAAGCCGATTCACGTCCTGCTGGCGGGTGTTCCCTCAGGGGGTGGAAACGAAGCGAGCGGCTGCTGGCGGGATCAGTGGTCGGACGCCGTCCAGGCCGAGTGGTTCAACCGCGTCTATCGCATCGCCCTGTCGAAGCCATTCGTCGAGTCCGTCGTCTGCCATCGCCTCGCGGACGCGACCTCCCTCGACGGCATCCTCAACATCGACTGCACGCCGAAGCCGGCCTTCGACCAACTGCTCAAGCTGAAGACAGAACTCGGCGCGTAAGTGGCGCTCGCGGGCTACGACTTCGCGACGAGGGATTCACCCGTCATTTCCGCGGGCTTGTCGATGCCGCCAAGATGCAGCAGCGTCGGGGCGATGTCGGCCAGACGCCCACCCTCGCGCAGGCAGGCGCCCCTGAGCCGATCGTCGACAACGATCAGATCCACGTCGTATGTCGTGTGGGCCGTGTGGGGACCGCCGGTCGCCGGATCAGTCATTTGCTCGCAGTTGCCATGGTCCGCCGTGACGACGGCCGCCCCGCCCTTCGCCAGCACGGCGTCAACCACTTTGCCGACGCAGGCGTCGACGGTCTCGACGGCCTTGATCGCCGCGTCCAGCTTGCCGGTATGGCCGACCATGTCGCCGTTCGCGTAGTTGAGGATGAACAGGTCGTACTGGTCCGATTCGATCCGACGCAGCATCTCTTCCGTCACACCCTGGGCCGACATCTCGGGCTTCTGATCGTAGGTCGTCACATCCCGCGGCGACGGCACGATCTGGCGATCCTCGCCGTCAAAGGGCTCCTCGCGATAGTCATTAAAGAAAAATGTGACGTGCGGGAACTTCTCCGTCTCAGCGCAGCGGAACTGCCTCAGGCCGAGTGACGCCGCATAGGCGCCGAGGATGTTCACCATCTTCTCGGGACGCTCAAAGGCGACGTGGACCGGCAGGCCCTTCTCGTAGTTGGCCATCGTACAGAAGTAGAGATTCTCGAGCTTCCCGCCGCGATCGAAGCCCTGCGACGTGTCGCCGTCGGCGTAGGGGAACGTGTCGTACTGGAACGCCTTGACCAGCTCCCGAGGTCTGTCGCCCCGGAAGTTAAAGAAGATCACGGCGTCACCATCCCGAATCGGCGCCGGCTCGCCGATGACGCTCGGCTCAATAAACTCATCGCCGCTTCGACTCGGCTCGCTCGGGGCGTCGTAGTATTTCCGGAACGCTTCCTTCGCCGTCGCGACTCTCTCGCCGGCGGATCGCGTCAGCAGGAAATACGCCTTCTGCACGCGATCCCATCGATTGTCGCGATCCATCGCGTAATAGCGACCGATGACACTGGCGACGCGGCCAACGCCGATCGACGCCATCTTTGATTCGACTTCCGCGATGAAGTCGATCCCCGACATTGGCGGCGTATCGCGACCATCCCCGAAGGCGTGGAAGAGGACCTCTTTGACGCCGCGCTGCTTCGCAAGTTCCAGTAGCGCGTAGGCGTGCTCCAGTGTCGAGTGCACACCTGCGCTGCTGCAGAGGCCCATGATGTGCAGCGCGCCGCCGTTCTTCTTTGCGTGATCGCACGCCTCCACAAGCTGCGGATTTTCAAAGAACGACTTGTCGCGAATTCGACGCGTGATGCGCATGACTTCCTGGTCGACGATGCGTCCCGCGCCAATGTTCTGATGGCCGACTTCGCTGTTGCCCATGACGCCGGCGGGAAGACCGACGTCTTCGCCGCTGGTCCTGATCTGCGCCCACGGATATGTCGCGAGAAGACGATCGGCGACGGGCGTCTTCGCCAACTTCACGGCGTTGGCCTTGTCCCATTCGGGGTGCGGATTGTGGCCCCAGCCATCGCGGACAATCAGCAACAGGGGGCGACGTTCGAGCTTCATGAATCGGGCCTCATACGGGAATCCATCGTGCGTTACGTGCGACATGTCGGGCGCGGTGGCGGACCCGGCGGATCGGCCACATCACCACTTGTTCACACACGTCTGACATTCTAGGGGCCTTTGGCCGGGCGCGAACCGCCCCGCTGTCACGGGGGCGTATCGCGTTCTTGACCCGTCCTGCGGCTCGCGCTACATTCCCACTGATAACTGAGCACCAAACGCAATTCCCAGCAACCCCCGAAGGAGCTGAAGACCCATGGCCTTTGAACTCGCCCCATTGCCATACGCCGCCAACGCCCTGGAACCGCATATCGACGCCCGCACGATGGAGATCCATCACGGCAAGCACCACGCCGGCTACACGGCCAAGCTGAATGACGCCGTCGAGGGTCACGCCGACCTCGCCGGCAAGTCGGCCGAGGACATCCTCCGCAATATCAACAGCGTGCCCGAGGCGATCCGACAGGCCGTCATCAACAACGGCGGCGGCTATGTGAATCACAACCTGTTCTGGAGCATCATGGGCCCCAACTGTGGCGGTGATCCGACGGGCGCCGTCGGCGACGCCATCACGAGCGAGCTGGGCGGTTTCAAGGCTTTCCAGGACAAGTTCGCCAACGCGGCCGCGACGCGCTTCGGCAGCGGCTGGGCATGGCTGTGCGTCGACGACAAGAAGAAGCTTGTCGTCACGAGCACGCCGAATCAGGACTCGCCGCTGATGAGCGGCATGACGCCGGTCCTGGGCCTCGACGTCTGGGAGCACGCCTACTACCTGAACTACCAGAATCGCCGACCGGATTACATCAGCGCCTGGTGGAACGTCGTCAACTGGAAGGCCGTTGACGATCGCTACCTGAAGGCCCGCGGCTGATCCGATCGAGCCTGACGCAAGTCAATCTGACGCCTCGCGACGTTCCCCGTCGCGAGGCGTTTTTCGTTGGTGGTCGGCCCCGGCGGGCGGCGGGCCCATTCCTTCAGGGATGGGGGCGCAACGATGCGACAGCGAATGAAATCCCGATCCTCCTGAAACGACATCAACGTTCGTATCGTCGCGCCCCCACCACTGAAGTGGCAGGCCACCCATCCGCGCGCACGATCGCCCATCCTCGTACAGCCGTCCTCCGATTTCCGCTATAATCCAGGCCAAACGACGCCCAATGGATTCACGGAGCGCGCGACAATGATCCACTACATGAAGCTCGGCAAACTCCCCCGCAAACCTCACACGGCCTTCTACGAAGAGGGCAAGCTCCTCATGGAGCAGTGCCACACGCGCGAGGGATTCGACGGTCCGCACTCCACGCTCTACTTCCGCACACCGCCCACGGATGAAAACGCCGTCGAGCAGATCAAGATCCCCGGCTTCTGCCCGTTCGAACCCCTGGCCGAACAGCCGCTCTATCGCCGGCACATTCGCACGCAGGACCTCCGGCTCTCCGGCGACTTTCTCGACGCCCGCCGCGTCCTGATGTTCAACGCCGACCTGAACGTCAGCATGGCGAAGCCGGACAAAATCAGCCAGCGCTTCTTCTGCAACGGCGACGGCGAAGAGCTCTACTACGTGTACAAGGGAAGCGGTCGCCTCGAATCGCAGTTCGGTGTCCTCAGCTTTCGCCAGGGCGACTACCTGCTCATTCCGCGAGCGACGCCCTATCGCCTGCACTTCGAAGGCCAGCCTGAATTTCTGATCTTCGAAGGCCGAGGTCACATCGACATCCCGAAGGAATGGCGCAATCGATCCGGTCAGATCACGGACTATGCCCCCTACTCCCATCGAGACTTCCGCGGTCCCGAGAGCCTGCTCAATTACAACGAGCGCGATCATGGCAAGGCGCCCTTCCACGTGGTCGTGAAGCGCGAGGACGAACTGACGGTCCACATGACGAAGCACTTCCCGTTCGACGTCGTCGGCTGGGACGGTTGCGTCTATCCCGTCGCCTTCCACATCCTCGACTACCAGCCGAGAACAGGCGCCGTCCACCTGCCGCCGACGACACACACGACCTTCGCCGGCAACGGTTTTGTCGTGTGTTCCTTCGTCCCGCGGAAAGTGGATTACCTTGAGGGCGCGATCCCCTGCCCCTACGGTCACGCCAGCGTGCACATGGACGAGATCCTCTTCTACGTCGAAGGGAACTTCACGAGCCGCAAGGGCATCGACACCGGCTCAATCAGCCTGCACCCCGCCGGCATCCCGCACGGTCCCCATCCGGGCACGTACGAAAAGAGCATCGGCACGGAGCGAACGGACGAACTCGCCGTCATGTGCGACGCCTACAAGCAGTTCAAGCTGACGAACCTGGCGCATGATCTGGAAGACAAGGACTATCACATGACGTGGGTCGCGAAGGAAACCGAATAGACGCCATTGGTGAAGTGGCGATTTGCGATATCGTGATATTGGGTGATCTGGTGATTTCGCGATTTGGTGATTTGACGACACTCGTGCCAGAATCCCCTCTCACCGGGTGGCCCGCCACTTCAGTGGTGGGGGCGCGACGATAGGAACACGAAAGCGCCGCCCCATTCGCGCGGGGTCCCGTAGCGCGGGCGCCCCCGCCGACTCCACGCTAACGCTGGCGCCAGAATCCCTTCTGGCGCCCACCCTCGCGCGAGTCCCTTCCCGCAATGCAAGTACTCGCCGCGATCGCTCGCGCCGCATCACCCATGCGACGATCAAATCGTCACGACGATCGTAAACTCCCCACCAACCGTCGACCTCACTTCAATCGTCCCCCCCAGCCGCCCGATGATCATCCGGGAGATGGCGAGGCCGAGCCCTGACCGGCCGTTGTCGGGGGCGCGCGAGGCCGAACCTCGCCAGAAGCGATCGAACACGCGCTCCGAATCCTCATCCGCAATCCGGCTGCCGGTATTCGAAATGCGCAGGCTGCATCGCCCCTCCACGCGTCCCCCCTCGACGGACACGCTTCCACCTTCGTCGCAGTAGTGGACGGCGTTTGCGAAGAGGTTGCCCACAACGACCCGAAGTTTCTCAGCGTCGGTCGCGGCCATCAGTCCGGGCGCCACGGCCCACTGCACATCGAGGCGCCTGGACCGCGATTCTTCGACAAACGGCTTCCACGCCGCCCGGAGCAACGCCTCCAGATCGACTTGCGTCGCGTGCAGATCGTCGGCGCCGGCGTCGAGCCGCGCCAGGGTCAGTACGTTCTCAATCAACGCCTGCGTCTGTCGACAGATGTCAAGGCAATCGGACATCGCCTTTCGATAGGCGGTTGAATCCCGCTCCCGCGACAATGTCACTTCGAGCGTCGAACGAAGCCCGGCCAGCGGCGTTCTCAGCTCGTGGGCAATATTCGCCGTCATCGTCTTCTCGCGGCCGAACGCCTCCTCCAGCCGAGAGAGCAGTTCATTCAGCCGGGCTGTGATGGGCCGCAGCTCCGTGGGAATCCCGCTTGAATCAACCCGCGCCGACAGATGGCGCTCATCAATCTCGGCAATCTCCCGCGCCAATGCGCTGGCGGGCCGCAACCCCACGCGCACCAGGATCGACAGAACGGCGACCGCCGCGAAAATCGAGATCACGCCGACACATAGCAGCGCCAGCCGGACGGACGCCATTGCGTTTTCGACACTCAGCGTGTCCCGAGCCAGTGACAGCGCGCATTGTCGACGTTCAACCGAATCGGGCGTCTCATCCTCGAGCCGCGCCGTGACGCGCATCGTGACGATTCTGCCCTTTCGTCCATCCGGCAGCGTGATGTCGCCGATGACGCCTCCATTCGGAATCTCTCCCGCCAGTGGCAGATCATCGTCGGCAAGCGACGCCGATCGCGCGAGGGTCACGCCGTTTTCGAGTCGAACCTGAAAATACTCGGGGCGATCGCTTCGACGGAACTCCGCCATGTCGGCGTCCTCGAATTCCAGTTCGATGCGATTGCCTTCCTGCTCGATCATGCCTGACAGCGTGAGCGCCTTGGCGCGCAATGAGACGTCGAACTCGGACATGAGAAACGCCAGGATCATCCTGTCCAGACTGACGCCCGCCACGATGAGGATGACGACAAACCCGAGTGTCGTCCCCGCCAGTAATCGACTTCGCAGCGACGCCATCAGTCGCCACTCCCGAGTCGATATCCCTGACCGCGTCGCGTATGGATCAGTCGCGGCAGCGCCGGGCCCTCGAGCTTCCTTCGCAGATACCCGATGTAGACGTCCACGACGTTGCTGTCCGCCGTCGAATTGAATTCGTAGAGATGCTCCCAGATGTCCGCGCGCGACACGACGTCACCGGCGCGATGCATCAGGAATTCCAGCAGCGCGTATTCCCTCGCCGTGAGATCGATGTCGCGCCCCGCCCGTCTGACAGCGCGTCGGGCCGTATCCAGCTCAAGATCCTCGATGCGCAGAATCGGCGCCGGCTTGTCATACTTCCGGCGTGTCATCACGCGAAGCCGCGCGAGCAGCTCATCAAACGCGAACGGCTTGGTCAGGTAGTCGTCGGCGCCCGAATCCAGACCAAGAACACGATCCTCAATCGTATCGCGGGCGGTCAGCAGCAGGATGGGCGTGTGCGAACCCGCGGCGCGCAGCCGTCGGACGATCGTGACGCCATCCATTCGCGGCAGCATGATGTCCAGCACGATGGCGTCGTAATCGTTGGACTGGGCGTACCAGAGGCCCTCTTCGCCTTCCGCGGAAACGTCGACGGCGAAGCCCGCCTCCTGGATTCCCTGCCGAAGTGACTCCCGCAGGGGGCCATAGTCCTCAACAACCAATATCCGCATGAATTCCCGCCAGTTCGCGACGCTCAGATCAGGAGTCGGCCCGGCGTGCGATCGCGCAATGGCGCATCGAGCCGGGCCGGGGGCCATTGGGTTCAGAGGTGACAGCCGATCGACACCAGGCCGATCGCGCGACGAACGCGTCGCTTAGTCGTCGTCGCCGTCATTATCGTCGTGTCCGTCATCATGTCCGTCATCGTCATGGCCCTTTAATTCGGCGCCTGTGGCGGAGACGAGGATTTCAACGTGTTTTCCGGCGACCCTCCCCTCGACTTCGTACACGATGATCATCTTCTTTTCGACGGCAACTTTGGCGTTCTCGCCGAAGCGCCTGCTGACATAGGACTTGACCGCCGCCGGAGCGCTTGCGAGGGAGATCTTCTCCTCCCGCTCGATGACAACGCCTTCGGCCGTGACGCACACTTCATGCTCGACGCCGTTGACCTTCCATTCGGCCTCATAGACCGTGACACCGCCATGCTTCTCCTGTTCAACTTCCGTGATCTTTGCGCCCGCCGCCTCCTTGAGAATGGCCGCCTTCGCCGCCGTCGGCAGCTTGTCCAGCGACGTCTTCTCGTCGTCCAGGGCCCAGGCCAGGGCGCCAAATGACACGCTGGCAACAAGCGAAACCGCCACAATGATATTCCGATTCGAGGACCTTTTCATCGATCAGCCTCCGTCGATTACGGGGAACATGGATGACTGCAACACAACGCCGCATTCACTGAATGAAGATATACCCGCCGAAGGATGAGAGAATGATGAGAGTCGAGAAAATCGTCCTGGCCCTGTCGGGCGGGCGCGACCACCCTGCGTCCGCCGCATCCGGAGGTCAGCGCCGGATGACCTTGAGCACGACATACCCAACACCGAGGACGAACACACCGAAGCACGCAAATCTGCCGAGCCCTCGGCCGAACTTTCTCGGGTCGGAACCGAACATTTCCGACCAGTTCGATTCACCCCGCAGTCCCGCGACGAGATTTGTCATCTCGTCCCTGAGGGCCTGCTGATCGCTGGCGGGTCCCCAGAGCTTCAACTGAATGGCGCTCTTCTTCAACGGAACCTGGACGTTGTAAGTGATCATCGCCACGCCATCGACGGTCTCCGGAATTTCAAAGCCCTCGATCTGGTAGCCCTGCCACGTGAAGTTCAGTATCCGCCCCTGAAAGCCCGCCGGCATACGGCCCTTCATCGATTCGTTCTTTCGAATCCTCCCCCCCATGTTCTCGATCATGAAGACCCATGGCGTGGACGATCGATCGCCAAACGTGAAGGCCTCGACAACGTTGGGCGAAGTGAGTTTGTACAATGCGCTCTCCGCATAGGCGTCGCTCATCTTCAGCGTGAATCCGAGCGACGTGTCTTCGATCGTGCGAGCCTCGACGCGGCTCGCGCCAATCAACATCGCAGTCGCGACCCACATTCCAGCGAAGCGGACGCCACCTCGACACATCGTCAATCGTTGCGGAGTTTTGTTCATCTCTTCGACCCTTTGCTCATACACGATGCGCTGAGTGCGACCCCCTGCAAGGTGGGCGCCCACGCCAAACGCGCGTGACGCACAGCGCCACACTCACTACGAACGAACTTTGACTCTCCATGCCGTGGCGCGCCCTCCGGCGGGGGCGCCCACCCTACGCTCGATCGCGCCGCGACTTCTCGATATAGACCATCAGCACGGCGATGTCGGCCGGGCTGATGCCGGCGATGCGCTGCGCCTGGCCGATGTTGCGCGGGTTGATTTTCGCGAACTTCTCGCGGGCCTCGTGGCGGAGCTGGTCGATCGCGGCGTACTCGAAGTCCTCGGGAATGCTCCGCGCTTCCATCTTTCGGAACCGCTCGACTTCCCGCTCCTGTCGCTGCACGTAACCCGCGTACTTCGCCTCGATCTGCACGGACCTCACGGCCTCGTGCAGCAGCTCGTCGCTCGCGTCGGCGAACTCACCGTTGAGCGTCGCGCGCCAGGCGTCGCACGCGGCGCGTTCGTCCTCGTCCATGTCGCTGCGGCCGAGCCGGGCAAGGACGCTCATTCCATCCCGCTTCTCGCCGCGCGCCCACGTTGTGAACGTCTCGATCGCGCGGCGCTTCAGTTCGAATCGCGCCCAGCGGGCGTCATCGACGAGACCGATGGCGCGGCCGACGGGCGTCAGCCGCGCGTCGGCGTTGTCGCTCCGCAGAATCAGTCGATACTCCGCGCGCGACGTGAACATGCGATAAGGCTCGATCGTGCCCTTCGTGACGAGATCGTCGATCATCACGCCGATGTAGCCCTGATCGCGCCGCAACACGAGGGGTTCGCGTCCGAGCGTGCGCATGGCCGCGTTCACGCCGGCGACGAGCCCCTGCCCCGCCGCCTCTTCGTAGCCACTCGTACCGTTGATCTGACCCGCGAGGAACAGGCCCGCGACGCGCTTCGTCTCCAGCGTCGCCGTCGACTGATGCGGCGGCACATAGTCGTACTCCACGGCGTAGCCGAGCTGCACGATTCGGGCGTTTTCCAGACCTGGGATCGTGCGAACCATCGCCTCCTGCACGTCGGCCGGCAATGATGTGCTGATGCCGTTGCAGTAGATCCAGTCGCTGTCGTAGCCCTCGGGCTCAAGAAAGATCTGGTGCCGCTCCTTGTCGGCGAAACGCACGACCTTGTCCTCAATGCTCGGACAGTACCGCGGTCCCGTCGACTCGATCTGCCCCGAGTACATCGGCGCCCGATCGAGATTGCCGTGGATCAGTGCGTGCGTTCGCTCATTCGTGTACGTGATCCAGCAGTCGATCTGCGGCTGGGGCAGCGCGTCGTTCATGAAGCTGAACGGCGTCAGTTCGTCGTCGGCCGGCTGAACCTCCAGCGCGTCATAGCGGATGCTGTCTCGCGCCAGTCGCGGCGGCGTGCCCGTCTTCAGGCGCCCCAGCTCGAAGCCAAGGTCGCGGAGCGTCGCGCTGAGTCCCACGGCCGTCCCTTCGCCGACGCGACCGCCCTCTGTCTTCTGTTCGCCTGTATGCATCAGCGCGCGAAGGAAAGTGCCTGTCGTGATGACGATGGCGCGACAGTCGAAATGGCGACTATCCTGAAGCGTCAGACCGCGGACTTCGCCATCGCGCACATCCAGCGTGTCGACGCAGCCTTCGATCACGTCGAGATTGGGCGTCGCGGCAATGAGCCGCTGAACGGCGCCGGCGTAGAGCCTGCGATCGCACTGGGCTCGTGGCGCCTGCACGGCGGGTCCCTTGCGACGGTTCAGCATTCGGAACTGGATACCGCCGACGTCCGTGGCGAGGCCCATCAGACCGCCGAGGGCGTCGATCTCGCGGACCATCTGGCCCTTGCCGATCCCGCCGATGGCCGGATTGCAGCTCATGCGACCAATGGCGTCGGCCTTCATCGTGACAAGCGCCGTCGAAACGCCGAGGCGCGCCGCGGCCCAGGCCGCTTCCGTTCCGGCGTGCCCCCCGCCCACCACGATGACGTCATATCGATTCGACATTGGCCACATGATAGCGGAGAGCGTGGCGATGTGTCTCGCCCACCACGCCGCAAGGCCGGCGCCACATCGCCACGTCGATGTCATTGTGAGCGCCGACGAGCACGCATGAAAAAGAAAAGGCCGCCTCGAGCAAGTCGAGGCGGCCAATGGGTCTCAGAGGTTTCCTGTTGAGTCGGCGTTCAATCAGGGCGCCGACGGGTCGTTCAGGCCGAAGCCGTTTCCGTAAAGGATGTAGGCTTCACCCGCCGACTGTCGTCGCTCGCTCGGAGCGATGATGTTGATCAGGTCGGCCTGCGGAGCGCCGAGGCCGATATCCACGAAACCGTCACCGTCGATGTCGCCGAGCAGCGACACGGCCTCGATCGGGGCCTCGTCGGGCGTGGCGTCCAGACCACCGGAGTTCTTCTCGAACGCCGAGACGAAGATGATGCCCTTGAGGACGCGCTCATTGTTGATGTTGCGCCGGTTCAGGTCCTGCGGCAGAACGAACGTCTTGTTCGTCAGCAGCGCCGGATCACCGAAGACCAGGTAGGCGACACCCTGTCGAATGACGTGCGTCACAATGATGTTGGCGCCCGTCTTGCTGACCCACACGGGCTCGGCCGTGTAGGTGCGTCGCAGGAACGTGATCGTCGGCGTGTCAGGCAGCGGCGCCGGGAACTCTGTCCGCGACGTGATCGCCGAAATGCCAAGCTGCTCGGCGGAGAACGTCAGCATCGAGTCCGCCAGGGCCCGCTGGGCCGTCAGGGCGTCCGTCGTTGCCGGTCGGACCGGAATGGCCGACGCGTTCGACACGACGTTGTTGAAGTCGAACTCGAAGGTGAACACCTTCGGCGTCGAAATCGAGCCCGTGCTCACGATCACCTGGTCACCGTCCGCGACGGCGCCTGTGAACTCGATCTTGGCGGACGGCCAGGGCTGCCCCGGCGCCGTGATGAGCAGGTCATCATTGCCATCCTGGTTGAAGTCACCGGCGGAGGCGACGCCCTGCTGGCCACGCTCGGCCGCGAAGAAGCTGGTGTTGCCCGGCGTGCTGCCACCGAGGCGGGCGCCCGGCACACCACCGAGGAACTTCACGCCCGGATTGTTGACGCCGGAGCCGTTGAGTCGACCAATCTGCTCGGGTCGAATCGACAAGGCGCCGTTGATGAAGATCTGACGTCCGAACAGGACACCGACATAACCGGCGTCGGCGCCGATGTTGTCGTCGGCCGTCTGACCGTCACCATCCTGATCCACATCCAGGGCGTCGTAGCCTTCGGCGGCGAAGTAGGTATCGGGGTTGCCGTCACCGTCCATATCGCCGGCGCTGCCCTGGACGCGACCGAACTGGTCGTCGTTGTGGCTGCCGCGAATCTCGTAGCGTTCGAGAATGTCGCAGGGGCGGCCGCTGGCAAGCGAAGGCGTACCGAACAGGAAGAACACTTTACCGTTGTTCGTCAGCGGGGCCGGTTCGGCGCCGCAGAAGAGGTTCGGCGTAATCGGATCGTTGTCGCTGCCGGGCGAACCACAGGCGATGTCGGGCACGCCGTCGAGGTTCAGGTCGCCGGCGGTCCGTGCGAAGCCGAGGGAGTCGCCCTGGTTTTCACCGAACAGCGTATTGACGTCACCCAGATCACACGTGGTTCGGACATCGACCGCGCCATCCGGGCAGTGGAACGACGGCCACGAATTCGGGCGTCCCGTGCCACCTTCCGGATCGCCGTTGGTCGGGGCGATGGCCGGACAGTTGTGCTGTTCGACGAGATCCGAGTCCGTGTAGTTGTCGCCCTGGTAGGCCACGATGAAGCCGGAACCCTGCAGCAGGCCCGCGACATCGAGCTGCACGAAGTCAAGTCGGAACTTGGAACCTTCGGCGGCACAGTCGTCGAGAATTTCGATGCGAATCGTGCCGGCGCCGTCGGCGAACAACTGCAGCGAATTAGGCGGCAGCGGAATCTGCTGGGCGAACTGAACCACGTTGCCGAGAATGTCGCCCGCCCACAGCTGCGGCGCGCCCTCATCCTCAAGCGGCGGTCGAGCGCCACCCCACAGGAGCGATTCCGTCACGGTGCCCGGAATAAAGGCGCCGCCACCGTCCAGTCCGACGCGAAGCACGGAGGCGTTCTCCGCCTCGCCCACGACTGTCACTGTCACGGAGATGACGCTGTTGAATTCGGTACCTAGATCGAACTGGCCTGTGGCTTCCGTCACGGCGCCCAGGTCACCTGGATCGTTCGAGTAGAGACCGCCGAGCTCCGTCGTCAGGTTCACACCCGGCAGGGCGCTCGGGGCGCCGCCACCCGGCGCCGAAACGAGGAGATCGAACGTCGGAAGGTACGGATCGTCACCGTCACCCGAGGCGTCGATATCGGCGATGACGCCGATCGTGTAGCCGTAGAGCGAAAGCGGATCGTGGAAACCCGTCGGGTTGCTCCAGGCGCCGCGGAATCGAGCGCCCAGATGGCCACCGGCCGGGGGCTGTCCGGCGCGGGACTGGAGCATCGTGCGGATGCCGTTGCCCGTCCAGGATCCAGCCGGAATCTCTTCCGTCGCCGTGTCGGGCGTCACAAGCGTCAGCTCGATGTCATCACTCGCGTTGACGAACAGGTAACCCGACTGACCCGCGGCGGGACCGCCGAGGTTGTCGTTGCCAACACCCTGACAGCCGACGATGCCACCGATCTGGTTACAGGCGTGGCCGTCGAGGTTGCCGAGGTCACCGCTCGTCGTCGGACTCTGCGATCGATTCAGCGGCGGACACACGACGCCCAGCGTCGTCAGGCTCAGCGGATCGATACCCGCGCCCTCCGTAGAGGCGTTCGGGAACGGATTCGGGAAATCGTCGTTGTATCGCGTCTTGATCGGAATCGCGTCGCCCGGCGCCGCCTGGATACCTGTCACGCTGAGCGTGGCTTCCAGTTCATCCAGCGTCGCGGTAGGCCGCACGAAGAAGCCGAATCGACCGTCATAGATCGACGGCGGCATCGAGTCGCCGAAGCCGACGGGCAACGTGGGGACCGGGAACTGGACGAGGACCGTGAACGCGCCTTCGGCGTCATCAAAGTCGTTGGCGCCGACATTGACCACCATCGAAGGTCCCTGATCGTTTTCGATCTGGACATCGATCGAGAACGGATCGCTGACCATGTCCTGTCGCGTACCCGAAATCGTGACGATGAAGCTGGTGAACGTCACGATCCGTTCGGCGGTGAAGTCGAAGTCGACGTTCGCGAAGACCGCCGGCGCTGTCGCCGGATCGAGCGGCTGCCACACATTGGCGCCAAACACCATCGTGTTGCCGAAGTCGATTTCCTGGTCGTCGATCTGCATGGCCTCGAATTCAAGGCACGGCAGCGGCGCACGCTGCATTTCGTCGTAGGTGCACGAGTCACACGGATCGTCGTCTTCGGCGTCGAAGATGCCCGCCGTCAGAGGATGGCCGACGAGCAGTTCGGAATGTCCGTCACCCGTAAAGTCCGTGACGCCGGAGATGTCCGTGACACCGAACGAGCCGCCGGTTGACGTCGGCATGTAGATCGTGTGTCCGCGGACGTTGAAGATGCGATTGAATCGCGGATCCGACGGCGGGAACGCGACGAAGGATCCGATCGTGTTGACGCTGAGAATACCCGCATATCGACCCGTGCCGAACGGGAACAGCTCGGCCAGTTCCGGATCGAGACGGCGCTCTCGGCCGTAGATCACGTGAACTTCGCCGACGCGCGGATTGTTGAACGGGCTCGCCGTTTCGCCGGTCACGGCGAAGTCGCCGAGGCCGTCGCCGTCGAGGTCACCGATCGCCGCGAAGCCGGCACCGACGCGGCTGCCGTTGAGCGGATCGCTCGCGTCGCCGTCGAAGCCCTGGATGATCAGACCGAAGGTCCGACCACCGATCAGCTGGAGGTCAACGATGTCGGACGGGGCCCGAAGCAGTCGGACCGATCCGACGGCGTAGCTGTTGACGGCGGTATTCACGCCATCGCTCACTTCAACGCGAACGAAGTACGGAAGCGGACGACCAAGCTCATCCGTCTCGACACGAATCGGAACTTCGTTGAGGTCGATCTCGATGTCGGCTTCGCGAATCGCGTTCTGACCCTTCGGGATTGAACCCGAGAGAATCGAGGCGGTTCCGATTTCGATCGGGGCGTTCGTCGCGTCGTTTGACGGCGTGCGATCGCGATCGAGCAGGAAGCGAACGGAGAGCGAGTCGATGTCGCTGTTCATGTCGCTGACGGTATAGCGAATCGTCAGGATATCGCGATTGGTCAGACCGGCGTCCGTGGCGGGAAGTTCGACGGAGACTGTCGGCGGAACATTCTCTTCCGCGACACCTTCCGGCGTGACGAGAATCGGATTCAGCGCCGACACCATGATCGGACGATTGCCCGTTCCCGCCGCCGAGTCGAACGTACCGTCGTCGATTTCAGCGAAGATCGTGTAGGAGCCGGGATTCACGTTGTTCGTCGGCCAGAACGCCGTCCCGCTTGCAGAGCCGGGGCCGACCTGGAAGTTCGACAGAATCGGAATCTGCACGCCCGCGGAGGGGTTCGCCGACGTCGACGCAAACACGCGAACCGTCGCCCGATCTTCATCGTCGCCACCGACGAATTCGATCTCGACAAGTTCGCCCTGTTCGGCTTCATTCCCACCGCCGGGGGTATTGACGGCCGTGATCTGAATCCGCGGCGCCGTATTGACATCGGCGGCCGGCGGATTGAATGGGGCGCCACCGTCGCCGGTCGGGCATTCCATGCCGAGCAGTGAGACCACGCCCAAAAAGAGCGCGGCAACAGACAATTTCGACCGAATCTTTCGTCGATGCATCACTGAGATTCCTCCGACGCGAGCGACACCGGCTTGGGCGGTGTTCTCGTCGTCATGCGTGGGATGCCGGTAGGATTTTCCCCTCATGCGTATCCTATCCGGCGGCCGATCCGCCGGTCAAGCACGAGAAGTCCGCAAGTACGGCATCCACAGTACGTTGGACGAAATTCCGACCCCGCGTCCGAAAAACGGAGCACGAACCGGACCAATCCGCATGCTGTATGTCATCCGCATAACGCCCGGAAACCCTGCAACGCGTGTCGCTGTTGATTAAGAGCTTCCGGGCTTCATGCCGCCGACTGCAAGGCTAGGCGTCCGCCAAGTGTCTCCATGCGCGTTCGAGGGAATCGGCGCCTTCGCGTATAATCGCGCCCGCGTTTCTCGTTTCAGGTAATCCGGCGCCACACTGTGGAAATGTCTTTGTCCGACAAACACTTAGCCTCACTGGTCAGTTCGCAGCTGCTGCCCTACGTCAAACAACCGGCGCAGTACATCGGCGGCGAATGGAATCAGCTCGTTTCCGACGGCGACTGGGAGGCGGCCGACGTTCGTGTGGCCGTCGCATTTCCGGACGCCTACACGATCGGTATGTCGCACCTGGGATGCCAGATCATTTACTGGCTGTGCAATCACACGCCGGGCGTCTGCGCTGAGCGTGTTTACGCCCCCTGGACAGACGCCGAAGCCATTATGCGATCACGGAAAATCCCTTTGTTTACATGGGATACGCGGCGATCCGTCGCGTCGGCGGACCTGTTCGCCGTCTCGCTGCAATACGAACTGGGCTTCACGAATCTGCTCAACATGCTGGATCTGGCCGGTGTCCCGATCCGCGCCGCCGATCGCGACGACAGCCATCCCCTTGTCATCGCCGGTGGTCCCCAGGCGGACAACCCCGAACCGGTCGCGGACTTCGTCGACCTCGTCGTGATCGGCGACGGCGAAGCGTCGATGGCCGGCATCCTCGATTTATACAAACGCCTGAAATCAAACGGCGTACGGCGACGCGACATGATTGCGCACATGGCGCGGTCCTTCCCCTGGATCTACGCGCCGTCGCTTTACGACGTTTCCTACCGTTCAGACGGCGTTATCGACCGCGTGACACCGCGCATCGAAGGCCTCCCCGCCCAGATCGAGCGCTGCCAGACGCCGGACTTCGAAAACGCCCCGTTTCCGGAGCGCCCGTTGGTCCCCTACGTCGATGTCGTTCACGACCGAATCGCCATCGAGGTCATGCGCGGCTGCCCGCAGCGATGCAGGTTCTGTCACGCCGGCTACACAAAACGGCCCGTGGGCGTTCGTTCCGTTGAGAAGATCGTGGCGCTGGCCGAAACACAGTATCGCGCCACCGGCCATAACGAACTCGGCCTGCTGAGCCTGTCCACGGCCGATTATCCGCACCTGAAGGAACTCTCGGCGCGCATCAACGCGCAGTTCGAATCGCGACGCGTGGGAATCTCGATGCCTTCGCTCCGTGTCGACAAGATGCTCCAGAACATCCCGTGGATGGCGAACAACGTCCGAAAAAGCGGGCTGACGATTGCGGTGGAGGCCGCTCGCGATCGAATGCGCGCCGCGATTCGAAAGAAAGTGACAGACGGCAATCTCATCGACGGGATTCTCGAGGCCTACAAGGCCGGCTGGAACCGGGTGAAGTGCTACTACATGGTGGGCTTTCCCGGAGAGACACCGGAAGATATTGATGGCATTTATGACATCTCTGTCGACCTGTCCGAGGCGCGCCGGCGAATCAACAAGGGGCCGGCGAAAATCACAGCGAGTGTCAGCTGGCTGGTTCCCAAGCCTTACACACCCTTCCAGTGGGCGGCGCAGCCGCAGGTGGAGTACTTCCATGAAGCCCGCCGTCGGCTGTCGGAACGAAGCCGAGAAGGTCGTCATCGCGCCGTCGTCGTGAAAACGCATGACCCGCTGCGATCCATCCTGGAGGGCGTTCTGTCGCGTGGCGATCGCCGACTCGGGGCGACGATCCAGGAGGCGTTCCGGCGCGGCGCCCGGTTTGACGGCTGGGACGAATGCTACAGCGACGACATCTGGAAAGCCGCCTTCGACGCGACGGGAATTGATCCGGCCTGGTACGCCCATCGCGAACGGTCCTTCGACGAAACGCTGCCCTGGGACCACATCCGCTCGGGGCCGAAGCGGGACTACCTGGAGGATCAGTATTCGGACGTCTTCGCCAAGACGCTGCAGCCGCGTCCCGACGCAGGGATCATCCCGCTACGCGTCCTGACGGCGGCGGCGACGGCGGGCTGAAACCCGGCGCCCCGCAATACCGGAACATCCGAAAGTGCTTATAACTTTATGACTTACCTCGACACGGACCGTTGGGATACCGGCGACGACCGTGATATACTTGGTGACGCCCCGCAAGTAACTGCACACCTATGTGGGGGAAGGTGGACAGGTGGTCACGGCCTAAAATGCAGACGGCTGATTATCTGGCCACAGTGTCTGCGCTAATTCGTCCGCAACAACAGTTCGCATGATGCGAGCGGCGGCGCGGCGCCGACGGAGGCAGAGGAAACACTGAGAGCGGCGTCGACGAACGGCATTCGTCGACAAATGAGTTTGCACAATCAACCCGCGCGCCTGAGCAAGACACGCTTGTCGGGATCTCGTCCATCCTGACATCGGCGGGGGCTTGTCTGAGGCGCGAGCTCGCCATCCCAGTGCTTTCATGCGTCGCACGACACAACGTGACATGTGCAACGATACAACAAAGGATTTCGAAATCCCCCGCTAGCTCATCGGACCGATGGAGGAAGTGAATCATGATGCTCGGTCGTGAATTGATTCGGCCTGGTCAGTTTCCAGGAAGTGGCGTATCGCGTTGGCGATCCGTCGCGTCGGCGGTCATCGTGGCCGCGTTTGCCATTGCCGGCGTTTCAAACGTCGCGCAGGCGCAGGAACGCAAGTTCGTCGTCATGCTGGCGAACCCGATCAAGTCGCAGCGCGCGGCGGGGACGGCGAACGTTCCGCTGCCAAACCCAGGTGACGCTCGCGATCACTACTTTGATTTCCGAATCAAGGACAACATCAACTCCTTCGCGGAGTACTTCCACGAAATTTCCTACGGCCAGGTCAACGTCAGTGGTGACGTGTACGGCTGGGCCGAAGTGCCCTGGCCGGTTCTGCCGCTGGGTGACTTCGAAGTGGACGCCGGCGCAACGAGCCTGTCCGGGCTGGTGCTGCCGTTCGTCGACCTGAACAACAACGGCCGGTTCGACGACGGATTCCCCGGCGAGGGAATCAATCAGGACTCCCAGATGATCCTGATTGACTACAACGGCGATCTGACGGGCACGGCCACACCCGGCTTTCCTCCGTTTGCCACGGTTCCGACGCCTGGTCTCGTGGACCTCGATGCGAACATGAATCCCGTCTGGACGCCGGGCGAGCGATTCCGCGATCTGAACGAGGATGGCGAGTACGACGCCCTGCTCGAAAGCACGATGGACGGCTGGGGCAACAACTCCCAGGCGGGTGACCGCCATCCTGACGGCATTCTGGTGAACTGCACCGTCTGCGGTCGCGACGGCATCATTCAGGCCGGCGAAGTGTGCGAACAGCAGGAAGGCGCCCCGTTGCCGGACGGCTCCGAGGGTGACGGCGACGGTGAATGGGACTTCCCCGAACCGTTCGAGGACTACATCCGAATTTACAACGCCGCCGGCACGACGCCGGACGATCGATGGATTCGTCTGGACCCGAGTTTCAAGAACCTTCTTGAGAACCCGGTCGTCGGCGGTGATCCGGGGATGAACGAAGACGAGACGCTCGTCGGTTCGCGCGCCTGGGCCGAGAAGTACATCCGCATGAACTACATGGGTGATGTCGGCGTGGCCGTTGTCGACGAAGACGGTGACGGCAAAGGTGACAACATCGACGGTCCGTCACCGGGCGGCGTCGATCAGGCGAGCGGCTTCATGGGCCGATTCGGCAACGACAAGTATGACGGCCCCGACGCCTGGAGCGAAACCGGCAACGAATCGAACAAGATGGTACAGGTCCCCGGCGACGCCGCCTTCCAGGGCCCCGGCGGTCGAACGCCGAAGCCTGACGGCACGGAGGACCCCGAGTACGGCGATCCGTACCCGATCTGGGACTACGACATCGACACGAACGGCGACGGAATCACCTGGTGGGGCGCGTACTGGGCCGACAAGCACCTCGCTCTGAACATGCCCGTTCCGCCGACACCGGACGCCCCGGCCTGGCCGCCGAGCTTTGTCTTCGGCCAGCCGATGCAGAACATCCCGAACATGATTCCGTTTGACGCGTCCGATCCTTCGATGGGCACGACGTCCACGGGCGATATGAAGCTGTTCCAGGCGAACGTCGGTGGCACCAACGCCCGAACCGGACACTGGTGCAAGGACGCCGATTCGGTTCGCCCGTCGATGGAACGTCCGATGGACGACGAGCTGGATGACAACAACGAGGATCCGCCCGAGGATCCGATGATCGACTGCACGGATCCGCCGCAGCAGTGCTATCGTCACATCAACATCCTCTATCCGGATCCCGATGTGGCGCCCGGTCCGTGCAATACGCTGATCACGGACTTCTGCGACACAACGCCGCCGGACGACTCCGAAGGCGTGCTCTTCCCGTCCGAGGGAGACTACCCGGCCGGCACGCTTGCCGCCGAACCGGAGGCCGTGGGTGATGGTTTCGTCGATCCGCGCAACAGCGGTTCCGGTACCGCCAACGCCCGCATTCTGCCTGACGAACTGACCGCGGAAATGGCGGGCATCAACGGCGAAGGCGTCATCGTTTACGACGGCCCCGCCGAATTCGACGACCTTCCGTCGTCGCGCTATCACGCACAGAGCAACTCCGGTCTCGGCTACGGTGGCGACCTCGGCTTCGGTGAAGTCACGTCCACACGCGACATCGCCGATCCGATCCGAGCGCTTTACGGCGAAGACATCGGCGAAGGCAATCCGGCGAGCGCCGGAGGCCCCGACGATATCACGCCCGCCTGTGGACCGGCCTCCTACCGCATTCACGGTACGAACGGCTACGACGGCGGCAACATGGTCATGCTCGAATGGCTGACCTGGTGCAAGGACGGCCCCGAGGCGGCGCCCGGCGTCCTCAAGCGCGACTTCAACATGGACGGTCTTCTCGACCTTGGTGAAACGCGCCGACTCGGCACGGAGAACTACGCGATCGACCTCGACCCGGGAACGCCGAACGACGGCGGTCCGCAGGGAAGTAACTATCCGTTCAATCGACGCCGACTGACGGAAGATACCGTCGAAGCCCTGGACAACACGGTGGACTGGGACAACCACGTCTCGGCGGTTGTGCAGAAGCTCAATCGACAGGTGGAAGGCCTGACGTCGACCAACGGTTTCGTGGGCGGTCCCGTCCCGTCGGAGGGCTCACTCTTCGGAATGGATCCGGCGAGCGGACTTGGCTTTGACTTCTTCGAGGATCCGAATCTCGAACACACGTTCGGATTTGCGACGACAGTCCTGGATCCGGGCGCGATGACTGAGCGCGACGCCTTCTTCGGCGTCAACGTCGATACGGACACGCTCGTGCTCTACGACATCTTCGTGCTGCCGGCCAACATCATGATCACGGAAGTCGGCGCCCAGGGCTCCGTCGGATTCGATGACATTCGCGGTCTGACCATGGATCTCGCGACGGGAACGCTCTTCGGATCGGACGTCGCCACGAATCAGATTGTCACGATCGACACAACGACGGGCGTCGGAACGGCGCTGGCGGGTCCTCTCGGATTCACCAACGTTCAGTGCATCGCGTTCAACCCGAATGACGGAACGATGTTCGGTGTCGCCAACAATCCCGGCGGCGCCGGCCAGGTCCTGATCTCGATCGATCCGACCACGGGTGTCGGAACGCAGGTCGGCCCGCTCCTGAACTTCGACGCGGTTCGCGGCCTCACGTTCAGCAACGGCATCCTCTTCGGCACGGACATCGACGCGCCGGGACGCCTCGTCAACATCGACACGATGACGGGCGAAGCCAAGCCCGTGACTGTGAACTTCATGTTCTCGACAGTGCTGATCCCCGGCGGTCTCTACCAGGACGGTCTCGCCCCCGGCGGTCGCGGCCTGTTCCAGCTGCCCGCGCCGGGCATGGACCTGCCCATTCGCATTCTCGAGTCGAATGAGAATCCGCTGTCGCCGATCTTCTTCTCCGACTTCACGACGGGGCTCGATCAGACCGGCGAAATCGGTCAGGTCTCGGCAACGGAAACCTTCGGCAAGGAGTTGATGGCCCACGAATTCCTGCACGTGTGGGAAGGCTATCCCGACCTTTACGACTACGACGTGTACATCAACGGCACGTCCGATGAGTCCGTCGGCACGTGGGACATCATGTCCGGCAGCTTCGTCCATCCGGCGCCCTTCCTGAAGCAGTTCGGAACGGGTGAGACGCGCATCGGTACGGACCACGAGCCGTGGCTCGAGGCGACGGACCTTCGAACGGTCCTCGAACCCTTCGAGCCCAAGACGCTCACGCTGAAGGACTACGCCTTCAATCCCGCCGGCTCCGCGTTCTTCTACACGAACCCGGAGAATGCGGGCGAGCGCTTCTACTTCTGGCGCCTGACGCGCGTGGATCCGCCGAACCCGTTCCGCATCAACTTCTCGCAGACACTGCCGGGCGACGGCATGATGATCATGCACACGGACTTCGGTCAGACCTACATGGGCTTCGAAGGCAACCCGGAAGGTTTCCCGCTTCAGATTCGCCTCGGTTCGCACTCGGCCTATCAGATTGTCGAGGCGGACGGCCTGAACAACCTGCGCCTCAACCTGGGTGACGCCGGCGATCCCTTCCCGGGAACGACCGGTACCACGATCTGGAACGAGAACACGACGCCAAGTTCGCGCTGGTACAACACGGGAACGGCGGGCCTGAGCGGCATTGGCATCACGGATGTGATAACACAGCCGAACCAGTCGCTCGTGACGTTCGAATGGAAACCGCGTGTGATTCCGACGTGTGAAATCACGGCGCCGCCGGGAGGCAACGTCTTCCTCGGCGCGTTCGAAATTGAATACACGGCCTTCGACCTCTTCGGCGGAACGCGCTACCGGTTCTTCGTGGATACGGATGACTCCGGCTACGACGGCGTGCCTCTGAACCCGTTGGCGTCGAAGCCCAGCCCGGGCATCTTCCGCGACACGTTCTCCGTGGACCTGTCCCTGATCAGTGACGGCGAGTACTACTTCTACGCGAAGGCGGTCGTCGGCCCCGGTCAGGACAACACGGTCGATCCGCTCTTCTCCGAGACGTTCGTGGATTTCGCCAATCGCGGTCGCGGCACGGTTGACGGCGTAGCGGTCGACACGAACACGTCCAAGCAGGAACTGTGGACACTGACGTGTCTCGACGACACGACGCCGGGCGCCGAAGTCTGGCGGGTCGAAGGACAGCTCTCCGGTGTTCAGACGGCCCAGGCGACGACAGGCGTCGCCTACGCGTCGGACAACGGCGAAGTGTCGTTCACGATCAACTCGAGCGCGATCATCGGCTCGGGCGCCAGCACCTCTGACGCCGGCGGCCTGTTCACGCTCGTCGATCCGACAGCGTCGTTCTCGGCTGAGGACACGAAGCGCACGGATCAGGTTCGCATCCTGAACGGACCGAACCCCGGTTTCTACCGAATCGTCTCCGTGCCGAATCCGACGACGCTCGAACTCGCGACGGATCCGGGCGTGGCCAGCGGACTCGACTATCGCGTCCACAGCTTCTTTGATGACAACGGCGCGAATCCGGATCAGTTCCGGTTCCTGACGGCCGGCTTCTCGGCCTACAGCCGACCGATCCTCGTGAACGGCGGCACAGTGATTCCGCAGCTCTTCCCGGATATCCAGGTCGTCTTCCCGGACGGTCCTGAAGGGACGAACACGAATCCGAACAATCGCGTTCCGCTGCGAGTGAGCTTCAACGCCAACGGCACGCGTGACGAGGATGGTCTCCAGAACACCAACCTCGTGTACGCCTGGAACTTCGGCGACACGACCGGCGGCGCCGGCGCGGTCATCGATCACACGTTCCAGACCGACGGTACGTTCACTGTCGTGCTGACTGTGACGAATCCGGATTCGGGTGTCACGGGAACCGAGGAAGTCGAAATCATCGTCAATCCGCCGGACAACGATAACGACGGCGTGGCGGACGATGTCGACAACTGTCCGGGCGTGTTCAACCCGCTCGTTAGCGGCGTCCAGCCGAACAGCGACGGTGACACCTTCGGCGACGCCTGTGACAACTGCCCGTTCGATACCAACCAGGATCAGGCGGACTTCGACGGCGATCAGACCGGCGACGTCTGCGATCCGGACTTCGACGGTGACGGCATCGACGAAGACGGTAACGGCAGCGGCGTTGCGGGCGACGCCCCCTGTACGAGCGGCAACACGATCAACTGTGACGACAACTGCCCCGGCGTCTTCAATCCGTCTCAGGCGGACGCGGACGGCGACGGTGTTGCCGACGGTTGCGACAACTGCCCCGACACGCCGAACTCGACGCAGTTGAATTCGGACGGTGACTCACTCGGCGACGCGTGCGACAACTGCCCGCTGATGTCGAACCAGGGTCAGGGTGACTCCGACAGTGACGGACTGGGCGACGTCTGCGATCAGTGCCCGTTTGCGTTCAATCCGAACCAGACGGACAGCGATGGCGACGGCGTTCCGGACGCCTGCGACAACTGCCCCGGCATTGCCAACCCGAACCAGGCCGACTTCGACAACGACGGCACGGGTGACAGCTGCGACGGCTGCCCGAACGATCCGGGCAAGGTCCTGCCGGGCGTTTGTGGATGTGGCACCAGCGATCAGGATCGCGACGGTGACGGTGTCGCCGACTGTGTCCTGTTCCCGCCGGCGGCCGCGGATTCCGACGGTGACGGTGTGCCCGACAACCTCGACGCCTGTCCGTTCGATGTGACGAAGACGGCGCCGGGCGCCTGTGGCTGCAACGTTCCGGATACGGATTCCGATGGTGACGGCATTGCCGACTGCATCGACAACTGCCGGGATACCGCCAATCCGGATCAGTCGGATCAGAACGGCAACGGCATCGGCGACGTCTGCGACCAGAGCGGTGGCGTGACGAACCCGAACCCGGTTGGCGGTGACGGTACCGACGGCTCGGGCATGCTGTGTCCGTTCCTGGGCGGCGTGTCGAGCATGCCGTTCACACTGCTCGGTATCGGCCTGCTGAAGCGACGACGACGATCGCGCCGACGCGCGTAAGACGCCGCCGGTAAGTCAGGCTTCAACGTCCTTTTCGCCCCGGACGATCGAAACGATCGTCCGGGGCTTTTTCATTGGGCGTCATTTCCCGGCGACGCACCTGAAAGAAAAGAGCCGCGGGCCCGGCGGGCCAGCGGCTTTTGATCCTGTTCAGGATGTCGGACGCGATTCACGCGTCAATCAGTCAATCCCCTGCTCCGCAAGCCATCGCTCGGCGTCGATCGCCGCCTTGCAGCCCATGCCGGCTGCGGTGATCGCCTGGCGATAGACATGATCCGCGACGTCGCCCGCCGCAAAGACGCCTTCGACGCTCGTTGTCGATCGATACGGATCGGCGAGCCTGATGTAGCCTGCGTCATCGAGATCGAGCTGGCCGTTGAGGAATCCCGTGATGGGCGTATGTCCGATCGCCATGAACAGGCCGCCCAGTGGGAGATCCTGTTCTTCACCGCTGATCGTATCCTTGAGTCGCACGCCCTGAATTGTGTCATCGCCAAGCACATCGACCACGCCGCGATTCCACAGAATCTCGATCTTCTTGTTGTTCAGCGCTCGCTCCTGCATGATCTTGCTGGCGCGAAGCTGATCGCGGCGATGAATCAGATAGACCCTGCTCGCGAATTTCGTCAGATACGTCGCTTCTTCGACCGCTGAGTCACCGCCGCCAACGACGGCGAGTTCCTTGTTCCGGAAAATCGGCAGGGCCCCGTCGCAGACGGCGCAGGCGCTGACGCCGCCGCCCGATTTCGCCAGGCGCTGCTCATTTTCGAGGCCAAGCCAGTTCGCCTTCGCCCCCGTGGCGATGATGAGCGAATGGGCCAGCACCTCGTCGCCTTCGTCCCCCACCACGCGGAAAGGTCGGCTCGACAGGTCAACGGACTGAACATTCTGAAACGCCGCGGCCCACAACGGCGTATCCCCCGCCAGCGTCTCCCGGGACTGGACACCGCTCGTCGTGACGACGCGCGATCCGTAACGCAGGGCCTGTCGCATGAAGAGCTGCATCAGGTCGGGTCCCGTCACGCCGTCGGGGAAGCCGGGAAAGTTCTCGACCTCTGTCGTGAGCATCAACTGGCCACCGGGAACGAGATCGCCCCCCGCGGCCTTGCCGGGAAACACGAGCGGATCCAGGTTCGCGCGAGCCGCATAGATCGCGGCCGTCCATCCCGCTGGCCCTGACCCGATGATCACCACCTTTTCCGTATCCGCCATTTCAGCACCTTTCTCCTGTCACTGTCGCATCACGACATGGCGTCAAATTCGACCCGGCATGATAGGCGCGTGCCCTGACAGCGTCGACCGCGATCACGCCACGGGTCCGGCCGCCGGATCGACGACAGCGGACCGGCCGATCGCGGTCCCTTTGTGGCCCGCGGAGAATCCGCCTAGATTAGCGCCCGATGAGTGTGCTTCGTCAGCTTCGCCGTCGCTGCACGTCGAGTGTCATCCACGGCGCCGTTTTTCTTGCGCCGTTTGCACCGGCGTTTGCCGTCAATTGTGTCGAACGACTGATGGCGCGCCTCGGCCCGATCACACCGAAGCTTGCGGCAATCATCAGAGCGAACATGGTCGCGGCCGGCGTTTATTCTCCCGAGGTGTTCCGGCGACACTTTGAGAATGTCGCGCGACATCTGACAAATGGCGTCCGCGTGCTCGCCAATCAGCGCCGTCCCGACGCTGTTCGCGACATCGCACGACACGACGTTCGAATCGATGCGAGCGTCGAGCGGGCGAAGGCGGAGATCAACGCGCGACAAGGCGGCCTCATTGTGCCGGCGCACTGCGTCAACTATCTCGTCTCTCTGGTCCAGCTCAATCAGCATCTGCCGGTCTCCATGTATCTTCGCTGGTCCCGGGACGCTCGAAAGCTCGACCTCAAGCGTCGCTGGTGTGACGCGGCGGGATTCGATGTGATCATTGAGCCGCCCCGCCTGACCAATCCGGCCGCGCGGGCGGAGCTCATCGTGGAGGCGATTCGCTCAGGCAGGACTGTGGCGATCACGCCCGACCTGGCCCAGCGAACGACGGAAGGCGTCCCCGTGGACTGGCTGGGGCGCATCGCCCATCTGCCCGCCGGTCCCGCCTCGCTTGCCATGCTGGCGGAAACGCCGATGCTTCCACTGTTCGCCAGGACCGAGGCGAATCAGCAGACGTTGTTCTTCGCCGATCCGATTCCCGTCGAACGACTGTCGCGAGCGGAAGGCGGCCGGCAGGAAAGCGTTCGTCGCGCAATGCAGCGATGGGCCGACGGCTTCGAGGCGTTCATTCGCACGAGCCCGGAACAATGGTTCCTCTGGGGCGACAGCCGCTGGACACGCGTTCTGCAAGGTGATCCCAGGTACTGCGGCCAGGCGCCGGCGACGCCGGACCGCGCAGAAGGCGTCGAACAGGTGGCCCGAAACGCATGATTGCCCTGAGCCTGTTGATTGCGATCCCCTGCCTCATGTGGCTGGCGCAAACCGTGATGCTGCGGCGACATGGCCTGCCCGTTCGCTGGCGTCTTTCCAGCCGGGACGCCCCACGCAGCGTCCGCACTGTGGGTCGCGTGGTCACGCAGCTGGGGCTGCTCGCCGTCGTTCTCCTGTATCCGGCGCTGATCGGCGAGTCGATCTGGACGCACTACGCGGGGTTGTTCCCCGCCGACGGGACCGCCCGTGGCGCGATCGACGGGGCCCTGCTCGCCATCCTGATCCTGAGCGGTCTGCTGCTCATCTGGCTCGCCTGCGATCGGATCGAAATCGATGTTCGGCACGAACGACGACGCTGGATGCGACGCCTGCTGCTTCTGATACCCTCTGCGGCGTTTGGCGCGTTCGTCGAGGAATGCGTCTTTCGCGGCGTCCTTCAGTTTGATCTGCTTCGCACGGGCGCGAGTCCGGCCCAGTCGATCCTGATTGCCGGCGGGCTGTTTGCGGCGGCCCACTACGTTCGCAGCGTCAAGCGAAAGTGGACGATTCCGGGTCATCTCGCCCTGGGTATCGTGCTGTCGGCCGCGTTTGTGGCGACGCACAACCTCTGGCTGGCGACGGGAATCCACGCCGGGGGTATCTTCGTGATCCTCGGCGCCCGGCCCTTCATCCGGTATCGCGGACCCGCGTGGCTGACGGGTGAGAGCATCTTTCCCTTCGCCGGAGTTCCGGGCGTAATGGGGCTGGCGCTGCTGACTGTCATCGTCATCTGGAGGTATGGGATCCCATGACGTCGCGACCATCGAATGACACGCCGCGGGCCTGCGTCGTCCGGGGCCCCCGCTCGTCGGCGGAAAAGGCGTCGCTCGAGTCGTTTCTTGCCGCCCATCCGCGGCTGGCGCCGACGTGGTTCGAGGCCCGGGACGACGAAGACCTTGCCGCGGCCATCCGAACCGGGACGTATACCGCCTGCCTCTTCGCCAGCTACGAGGCCGCCATGGATGCGGCGATGACGGGTGATATCGGGCCTGACGAGCCTCGTTTCGTGGAGATCGAGCTTCTGCTGGCCGACTCGAACAATCAGCCTGATGAGTTGAAATCACTTCGAAAGGCGTTTGCCGCGACGTCAAACGCCGCCGGCGAACAGCGTCACCGCAGATCCGTTCGCCAGACGATCGCCGGAACGGTTCTGAGCCTTCTGCTGCTCGCCGCCATCGCCGGTCTGTTCCTGACCTGAAACAGGTAAAGCAATTTTGCAATCCCTCGATCGGCCCCGATGTTCTTCGGGGGTCAGGGATCGATCGCGCCACGTCGCCTGACGAAACGTCAGAAATGTCAATTGGGTCGTCGGCGAGCCCCTCAATTCCGCAGCTCTCGACGCGACAAATCGGGAGTACCAGTGCTGATTTCCTTGAATCAACGTCCCTATTGTGGTACCGTCTGAGGATATTGGGGAAGAAGAACCGGAGCGAATTCTCGCTCCAAACAACCCGGTTTCGGGGGTCCAGCCCACTCGTATCGCTTGTGAAGTGTATGGACTGCAGGGAAGGGTAGTGAGCCGCAATTCTACGCGCCTACCAATAGGTTTTTTTTGAGTGATGAATCCGGCGACGCCGAATCGGTCGGCGTGCCTGCTGTGCGTTCACACGACGTTCTATTTCTAACGGTCCGATTAGGAGGAGGTTCTGAATGTTTGGGAAGAGAATTGGTTGTTACTGTACCAGTGCGCGGTGGGGTACCGCGCGCGCATTCACGATGGCGGCGATGGCCGTGCTGTCGATGGCGACGTTTGCCCGCACGGCGAACGCTCAGTCCGACAGCTGCGCCGGCGCCACGGCCGTGTTCACGGGCGCCAATGCGGCCGGAAACAACTGCGGCACCGTCGATCCGGACGAAGTCGAAGTTTCGTGTCAGTCCAACTCGAACCACGACGTCTATTTCACGTGGACGGCCGACTGCACGGGCAACGCGACAATCGACACGGAAGGCAGTGTCTTCACGACGTCAAACGACACCGTCCTGACGATTTTCGACAGCTGCGGCGGTTCGGAAATCGCCTGTGACGATGACGGCGGCTCCGGCGCCTTGTCGACGCTCACGTTCGCCTGCACGTCGGGCACAACGTACGTGATTCGCGTCGCCGGCTGGAACACGCACTGCGGCGACATCTCGCTCAACATCGCCTGCGCCGCCGCCGGCGCCGGCGCCTGCTGCATGGGTGACGGCACCTGTACGGATGTCTCGGGCGGCATGACGGAATGCGACGGCCTGGGTGGAACCTACCAGGGCGACTTCACGAACTGTGCGACGACGATCTGCCCCGGCCCCTGCACCACCTGCACCTCGCCGACGGCCCTGCCCTACAGCGAGAATTTTGAGGCGGGCTTCGGCCTCTGGACCCAGAACGGCCTGGACGACGCTGACTGGACCCGCGACTCGGGCGGCACGCCGTCGACGGGCACCGGCCCCAGCGTGGACCACACGCTCGGCACGTCCGCCGGGTTCTACCTCTTCACGGAAGCCACCGGCTTCGCGGTTGGCGATCGCTACGTCCTCGATGGTCCCTGCTTCGACCTGACGACGGCCGCGACGCCCCAGATGTCCTTCTGGTACCACATGCTCAACACAAGCGCCGTGGGTGACATGGGCACGCTTACGGTTGAGATCTCGACGGACAACTGTCTGAACTACACGCCGCTCTTCTCAATGACGGGCAACCAGGGCGATGTCTGGCTGAACGGTGTCATCGATCTGTCGGCCTACGCCGGTCAGCTCGTGAACATCCGATTCGTCGGCACGCGCGGCAACGACTTTGAGAGCGACATGGCGATTGACGACATCGTCGTTCTCGACACCAGCGCCGCCGTTACGGGCGCCTGCTGCTTCCTCGACGGCTCCTGCATGGATCTCGACGCGACCGCCTGCGGAACCGCCGGCGGCACGTATCGCGGTGACCTGACGAGCTGCGCCAGCGGCATCTGCTCCGGCGCCTGCTGTCTCGACAACAACGGCTGCGAGAACACGTCGGAAGCGTCCTGCACCGTGGCCGGTGGCCTCTACCTCGGCGACACGACGCAGTGCGGCATTGACGCCTGTCCGCCTGCGGGCGACATCTGCGCGACGGCCATCGTCGTCGGCTCCGGCACGACGGTTGTGACGAACGTCGGCAACCTTCTCGACGATCCGGATCCGACCTGCACCTCGTCGGGCGAACTCGACGTCTGGGCCGTTTACACGGTCGAGCAGAATGGTTCGCTGTTGATCACGACCTGCGGCACGCGGCTCGACCCCGGCAACCCGACGGCGATGGACACGATCCTCGCGGCCTACGACGGCGCGTGCGGTGGTCCAAGCCTCGACTGCGACGACGACTGCGCGGGCACGACGGATCCGAGCCAGGCAATCTGCCACGACGAAGCTCAGGCGGGTACGGCGACACGCGACAGCTGTCTCTGCATTGACAGCGTCACAATCGGCCAGCTCATCTACATCCAGATCCAGGACTTCTCGAACGTTGAAGGCAACATCACGCTGAACATCATCCCGGACGGCTGCCCGCCGCCCACGGGTCGATGCTGCCTCGCCGACGGCTCCTGCACGATCGTCTCCGACGCGGACTGCACCAACATGGGCGGTATCTACGGCGGCGACGGCGTTGACTGCAGCGTCAGCTGCTTCGGCGCGTGCTGCCTGCCGGCCAACGGTGGTTGTGTCAGCGAAACCGAAGCTTCCTGCGCCAACGCGGGCGGCAGCTACGGTGGCGACACCTCCGAGTGCTTCGCGTTCGACATCAACACGGGTCTGAGCAACGGCGGTGTCATCTGTGAAGGCTCCTGCACGGATATCGTGGTTCTGCGAAACAGCACCGCGACTTCCTCGAGCATCGACATCACGTTCGACAACAACCTCGCCACGGCGGACGGCCTTCCCGGCTCGTGCACCGGCGGCGGTACGAACATGCAGAACGACGCCTACTTCCGCTACCTGGCGATCTCCGACACGAACGGTCCCTGCGACGTGTCCATCACGGTCACGCCGACGGGTTACGACGCGACGCTCGTCGTCCGAAGCGCCTGTGACGGCGCCGAACTCGCCTGTTCCGAGGTCGGTGGAGTCGGTGGCGTCGAGTCGGTCATCGTCCCGAGCTTCGGCCCCGGCCTGCTCTTCATCCAGGTCGGCGACTTCGGCACCACCGAAGGCGGCGGTCTCACGCAGCTCGAAGTCAACTGCAGCACCGCCACGGGCGCCTGCTGCATGGGCGGAAACTGCTCGATCCTGACGGCCGGCGACTGCTCGCTTGCCGGCGGTGTCTACAAGGGTGACAACACGGACTGCCTCACGGCGTGCTTCGGCGCCTGCTGTGCGGCCAACGGTTCGTGCAGCTCGCTGACGGAAGTCTCGTGCAACGCGGACGGCGGAACCTATCAGGGTGACGGCTCCTCGTGTACGCCGAATCCATGTCCGCAGCCGCCGGCCAACGACGACTGCGCCAACGCCATCGAAGTCTTCACGGGCGCCAACAATGGCGGCAACAACTGCCTTGCCAGCGCCACGGATGACGCCGAGGCCAGCTGCCAGACAAACTCCGGCAGAGACGTCTGGTTCTTCTGGACCGCGACCTGCACGGGTGAAGCCACGATTGACACCGAAGGCAGCGTCTTCACGACGAGCAACGACACAGTCCTCTCTGTCTGGGACGCCTGTGGCGGCACGGAGCTCGCGTGTGACGATGACGACGGCACCGGCCTGCTGTCGACGCTGACGCTCAGCGTGACGCAGGGCGTGGATTACTACATCCGCGTGGCCGGCTTCAACACCAACTGCGGTGACATCAACCTCAATATCGCCTGCGTCGCCCTCTGCGGCACCTGCCCGGGTGATATGAACGGTGACTCGCTGCTCGACGGTCGAGACATCCAGGCCTTCACGGACTGCTACCTGGCCGAATTCGGCACGGATCCGTCCGCGGCCTGCAAGTGCGCCGACGTCAACGTTGACAGCATTCTCGACGCGAACGACATCACGGACTTTGTGGATCTGCTCCTCAACGGTGGCGGCATCTGCAATCCGGGCGCCTGCTGCTACCTCGACGGTGGCTCGGCCGCCTGTACCGTGACGGACGCCGCGGGTTGTGCCCTGCTGAGTGGCGCCTTCACGCTCGGCGCGGACTGCACGGGTGATCCGTGTCCGGCCGGACGATGCTGCTCCAACAACGGCCTGACCTGCGATGACATTCCGGAACTCGAGTGCGCCGCCCTTGGTGGCGCCTGGAGCGCTGGTCTCGATTGTCTCGGTTCGCCGTGTCCGGTCACGCCGGCCAACGACGAATGCGGAGGCGCGATCGCGGTCTTCGACGGCTCCACGCCGATCGACCTGACGAATGCGACGACCTCGGCGGGCGCCGCCTGTGGCGACTTCCCGTTCGGTACAGACGTCGTCAACGCCGACCTCTGGTACAGCTACGTCGCCAGCTGCGACGGTCTGCTGTTCGTGGACACGTGTGGTGACGCGGACGACACGCGTCTCGCCATCTACGACGTCGATTGTGCGGCGATCGCCGGCGGTGCGCTGCCGATCGAGTGCAACGACGACCACGGCAACGCGTCGGAAAATGACTCCGGCAACGCGTGTGCCGACACGCTGTCGGCGTCGCTGTCGGTTCCCGTCTCGTCGGGCGCCACGTACATCATCCGCGTTGGCTCGTTCAGCGCCCCGCCGCAGACGCTGATGTTCCCGCTGAACATCGCGTGTGTCCCGGGTGGCAACGGCGCCTGCTGTCTCGGCGACGGCGCCTGCGTCAATGTCACGGGTGGCGTCCTGGAGTGCGACGGCTTCGGCGGCACGTATCAGGGTGACGGCACGGATTGTCTCACGACGATCTGCGGCGGCGCCTGCTGCCTCGCGAACGGCTCCTGCGTCGATGCGGCGACGGCCTCCGACTGTGTCGATAACATCGGCGGCGCGTACCAGGGCAACGGCACTGAGTGCGCGACGACGAGCTGCCCGCAGCCGGCGCCGGCCAATGACAACTGTGTCGACGCCATCGCGGTCGTCACGGGTGTCAACATCCTCGGCAACAACTGCGGCGCGTCCGGCACGGACGACAAGGAAGCCTCCTGCCAGTCCAACTCCGGCCTCGACGTGTACTACGTCTGGACGGCGGACTGCACGGGCCAGGCCACGATCGACACCGAGGGCAGCCTGTTCTCGCCGTCGAACGACACGGTCCTGACCGTGTACGAGACCTCCTGCGGCGCGCCGGAACTGGTGTGCGACGATGATGACGGCACCGGCCTGTTGTCGACGGTTTCGTTCCCCTGCGTGTCGGGTGTCGACTACGTGATCCGCGTCGCCGGCTTCGGCGCCAACTGCGGCGAGATCACGCTCAACATCGCGTGTGTCTCGGGCGGCGCCTGCTGCGTCGGCACGGGCTGCACGTCGGCCGCCGATCAGAATGACTGCGAAGTCAACCTCGGCGGTATCTACCAGGGCGACTTCACGGATTGTGGCTCGGTCGTTTGCGGCGGCGCCTGCTGCCTCGCGAACGGCAGCTGTGCACAGGCCGTGGACGCCTCGGACTGCATCGACAACCTCAGCGGCACGATCTACTACGGTGACGGCACGCAGTGCACCGATCCGTTTGTGATCTGCCCGGGTCCGGGCGAGTGCCTCCACACGCTCAACCTCTTCGACTCGTTCGGCGACGGTTGGAATGGCGGCGCGATCGAAGTGTTCGTCAACGGCGTCTCCGTCTTCGGCGGCGCGGTGACGTTCGGCGGTGGCTCCTCGGCGTCCGGGTTCTTCTCGGCCGGCACGGGCGACACGATCACGACGACGATGACTTCGGGCGGCTTCCCGGCGGAAGAGAGCTGGGAAATCCTCGATGGCGGCGGCGCCATGATCTGCTCGGATGGTCCGACACCGGACAATACGCCGATGCGATCCTGCGGTTCGGGCAACTGCCCGTAACGCGACACTGACCCGATTCGGGCGGCGGCGTCTGCAACCCGCAGCGCTTTACCGCTCGATCTGATCAATCACTCGGGGCGTCGTCATCTTCGGATGACGGCGCCCTTTTTCATTGCGACAAGTCTCGCGCCGACGGGCGCCGACAGATCACGACGTCCACGCCGACGCCGCATTTTTCTTGCAAGTCACGCGTCGCACTCGTTATAACAACAGTCATATCCCGATCGTTCGAACGGGGTATGTGTTTGGCGTTCGATCCCGACCGATCCGGCGCCGAACGGGTCCACGTCTTCGCCTTCGGAGCGAGCCATGACAAGTCGACGTTCTGTCGTTGCGCCTGGCGGCTGCGCGCCTCGTTCGCTGTTCTTTGCAAACTGCGGCGTCTTTTCGTTCATTCTCTCCATCGCAAACGCGGGGATCGCCGAGGCGGGCCTTCCGTTTCTCGATGAGTCGCAGTCACGCGGAATCAACTATGTGGTTCCGCTGGCCCTGCCAGTGCCGCCCCCCTTCGGCCACGGGCTGGCGTTCGCGGATCTGGACAGCGACGGCGATCCCGACCTCGTGACGACGGGCGCCGAAAACGACCTGATCGGCGTCTTCGAGAACACCGGCGGGTCGTTTGTCAGCCATACCGCCACCTCCGGCATCCCCGTCGCCCCCGGCGCCTCCAGCGTTGTCGCGTTCGACTTTGACGGCGACTCGGATCTCGACCTGTTCATCAGCCAGTGGAATTACTCCAACATGCTGTTGCGCAACGATGGCGGCTTCTCCTTTACGGACGTCAGCGCCATCACGCACATCGCCTTCACGGGCCCGGGGACGGGCAACACGATCGGTGACTACGATGGCGATGGCTGGCTCGATGTCTTTGTCTCCAACTACGGCGCAGAGAACAAGCTCTATCGCAACATGAACGGCCAGGCCTTCGAGGAAGTTTCCCACGCCGTCGGCGTCACGGGCGTGTTCAATACGCTCCAGACCGCCTTCTTCGACATGGACATGGACGGCGACAAGGACATCTACGTCTCCAACGACCAGCGCAATCCCAGCAATGTTTCGGAATACAACCGGCTCTTCGAGAATGTGAACGGCGTCTTCACCGAGATCTCCGCGCAGTCCGGCGCCAACATCGGTCTGAACTCGATGAACATCGGTCTGGCCGATCTCGACAACAACGGCTTCCTCGATATCTACTGCACCAACTGGAGCATCCCGAACTACGGTTTCTTCTACCCCTGCTATCTGCTCATGAACAACGGAAACGGCACGTTCACGCAGCAGCAGCAGGCCGCCGGTGTTGAGTCATTCCGCTTCGGCTGGGGCGCCGTGTTCCTCGACTTTGACAACAACAAGACGCTCGATCTGTACGTCTGCAACCAGGAAGGCCTGAATCGATTCTACGTGAACAAGGGCTTCTGGCCGCTGGTCGATGAGGCGAGCGACTACAACGTCGCGCTCGCGGGCGACACGCGATGCGTCGCCGTCGCCGACGTTGACGCCGATGGCGATCTGGACATGGCTGTCCAGGAATTCGGCGCCAACATCCATCTCTTCATCAACCAGGAAGGCAATGAACGGAACTGGCTGAAGATCCGCCCAGTCGGCCTGTCGCCGAACCGTCAGTCCATCGGCGCCGTCGTTCGCGTTCGGACTGAACAGTTGTGGCAGACCCACGAAATCGTCGCCGGCAGCAATTTCAAGGTGCAGAATGAACTCGTCGCGCAGTTCGGTGTCGACGGGGACAACGAAATCGACGAGGTCACTGTCACATGGTACGACGGCGCCACGCGAACCCTGACGTCGCTCGCCGTCAACCAGACGCACACGATCTATCATCCGACGCTTCTCGGCGATGTGAATGAAGACGGCGTCGTCGACGCGACGGAACTGTCCGATTTTGTGGACGCCCTGCTCTTCGGCGGATCGCCCGAGCCGGCAAGATTCGACTTCAACGGAAACGGCGCCCTGGAGGGAGGCGACATTCAGGGAATGATGGATCGTCTGATCGGCGCCTGACGCGAAATCGCCGCCCTCAGTTCCCGGAAAGCAGGGCCAGCAGACCGAACAGATCCGCGACCTCGTGATCCGGTTCGTGGACGCCGATGTCGTGGATTCGATGAACGCGATTCAGCCAGACGTTCCGGATTCCGGCGGCAATCGCGCCGCCGATGTCGCTGTGGAGTGAGTCGCCGCAGTGCCACACGCGATCTCGCCGCCAGCCCGTCTTCCGCAGGGCGCAGTCGAATATGTTTCGATCCGGCTTGTAGGATCGCGCCTCTTCAGATGAGACGAGCTCCGCCACTCTCAGTTCGTTTCTGCGAACCACAGACACGACGTCTTCATGATCCGCGTTGGACACAATGCAGATCGGGACCGGACATGAGGCGATGAACGCCGTGGCGTCCTCCTGAAGCGGCGGATTCCGCCAATAGTCGCGAAGGGCCTCGGCGTAAGGGACCGGATCGATCTCCCGCCGCAGGTTGGTCATCGTCTCACGCAGCGTGCGGATTTCGAGATCAAACAGGGTTTCGAAGGCCGATCCGTTGCAGAAGTCCAGGGAGTTGAGAAATCGCTCCCCCCACATCACGCTCAGCTCTGTCGCGGAAATCGACAGCCCCGCGTCGGCGACGACTCGGCCGCAGACCGATTCGACGGCGGCCCGATCGCCGGAAGTCAGCGTGCCGTACATATCCAGGAACACACCATCCATCGAACCGCTTCGCATGCGTCATTTCCCCACGCAGAATCGCGAGAAGATCCGTCCGAGCATCTCCTCTGTGTGATCCATACCCACGAGCGCGCCCAACGCCTCGGCGGCAATCCGGAGCTCGGCGGCCGCCAGATCCGCGTCATTCAACTGCGCATCGCAGGCGTCCGCCAGCGCGATCGCCCGATCCATCGCATCGAGCGCGCGCTCAAGCGCGTCGCGATGCTCCGCCATCAGCGCGATGGCCGCGTCGTTCTCCGCCGCGTCCGCAACGCCGAGATGGTCGGCAACCGCCTCTCGCAGCGCCTCGCAGCCATCGCCGGTCCGCGCGCTCACGACGAGGCCCGTGAGTCCGGGTCGCCCCGCCAGCCACGCGTCAAACGCGCGTCGCCGCTCTCGCGTCGCGACGTCGGCGTGATTCGCGACGACGATTCGTGGCCCCGCCCGAACCATCCAGCGATCGACAGCGTCGTCGATCGACTCCTCGCGGCTCATGTCGAACATGATCAGACGCAGGTTCGCCGCCCGCTCCGCGTCGCTCGCCATGCGCGCCGCCTGATCGTCAATCGACTCCCCGTCCTCCGGCGCCTCCTCCTTCACGGCCGGCGCGCCGGCCGCGTCGATCATCAGGCAGCGCGATTCGCCCAGGTCCACCACGGCCGAGATTGCGTCGCGGGTGGTTCCGGCGACGGGCGCGCTGATGGCGCGATCCGTACCGCTCAGGCGATTCAGCAGGCTCGATTTTCCGGCGTTGGGTCGCCCGACAAGGACAACACGCGGCGTCGCCTCCCAGCGTTCCGCGCGCAGGCCCGCGCTGATCGTGTCTTCCAGCCGACGCCGAATATCGGCAAGCCGCCGCCGGAACGTCTGAACATCGATGAACTCGATCGGCTCATCGGCGAAGTCCATCGCCCCTTCGATCAGCGACAGCAGGTCCGCCAGATCTTCGCGCGCCTCACGGGCAACAGCGCCCAGCCGGCCGTGCAGGAGTCGCTCCGCCGCCTGCAGCTGTCGATCCGTCTGCGCCGCAATCATCCCGGCGACGCCGTGCGCCTGTGTGAGATCGATGCGACCTGAAAGATAGGCCCTCGCCGTGAACTCGCCGGCCTCGGCCCGCCTCGCGCCATGCGCCAGGCAGGCTTCCAGCAATTCGCCGAGAATGATCGGCGCCCCCAGCGTGTGGATCTCAATGAGCGTCTGCCCGGTATAGCTGCGCCCTCGCGGAAACACCTGCACGGCCCCGTCCGACGAAACGCCGGCGATCGACAGGGCGCCGCCGGCGCGCGACGGGGCGATCGGTTCCATGAGGATCTCGCCATCAGCCGGATGGAAAATCGCGTTCGCGATGGAGATCGCGGCCGGACCGCTGAGGCGCACGATCCCGCGGGCGCCCGCGCCGGGCGGCGAACTCACGGCGACAATCGTGTCATCAATGGTCAATCGTCACGCCCGGTTCGATGTCGCTCGCGCCTTTCCATCGCGCCGCGGCGCCGCGACCCGCCGGCTCCTGTTCGGGCAGATGATGGGCGATGGCCCTGCCATTCTCGTCCACCGTGCAGAAGAGAAATCGCCCGGTGGCGATGGCGCGCGGCTGGTCGATCGGCTGAACCGTCGAGGCCTCGATCCGAACGCCGATCGTGGACGACCCCACGTAGTCAATCACGCCGGTGAACTGCACCAGCTCTCCCAGACGGGCCGGAGAGCGCATCGAGAGTCCGCGGATCGACATGAAGACGACGGGCGTCGCGACGGCGAAGCAGCGCTCCGCGGCGATGTACGCCGCCTGTACACACCACTCCACGCATCGCCCCGCGTACAGCGTCTGATGGTGGTTGAGATCCTCGCTCTTCACGAGCTGGGTGGTCGTCGTCATCCAATCCGTGCGACTGGATCGAATGTTGCTGGATTCGTCAGACACTGGTGAGCTCTCGCAAGGGGTTCGATCCGGATTATACAAGTGGCGCTGTGGACCGTCAGGTCCGGGCGGTGGCGCCTCAGGCGTCCGCCTTCCGGGCCAGAAAGAGCGTCTGCCACGCTTCCACGGCGACTTCCTCCGGACGGGCCCGCTCCGCGAGTCCGAGCTCCGGAAGTGTCGCGATCAGCCGCTCTCCATCCTCCATTCGGCTGAAGATGTGGCCCAGCGTCTTGCGGCGTGATCGAAACGCCTCGCGCAGAAACACGGCGAATCCCGCTCGATCCCGAACGATCGTCTCGTCATCGTCGCGGGCGTCGAGCCGCACCATCGAGGACTGCACTTTCGGACTCGGCCAGAACGCCTGCGGCGGTACACGGGCCACGCGTCGCCCTTCGGCGAATGTCTGCGTCACGATGCTGACGGGGCCATAGTCGGACGTCTCCGGATGGGCCAGCAGCCGATCGGCGACTTCCGTCTGGACGGTGAAGCACATGCGCCGGATGCCGTAGTCGCCGATCATCAGATTGATCACGAGCGACGTCGCGATGTCGTAGGGCAGGTTGGCGACGAGCATCCCCCGCCCCGTCGCCTCGCGCCGTACGGCCTCGATCTCCGCGACGAGATCCTCGGCCAATGCCGATTTCTTCCGCAGCGCGTCGGTATGCAGGATCGTCACATTGGGCCGGTTGGACAGGTGCTCTGTTGCGATCGTGATCATGGCCGGATCGATATCGACGGCGATCAGGCGCCGGCAGACGCTCGACGTGATGGACGTGAGACTGCCCCCGCCACAGCCGACCTCCAGCGCCCAGTCGTCCGGACGCATCTTGGCGGATTCGACGAGCTTGCGCATGAGATTGCGATCAATAAGAAAGCACTGCCCGTAGCGTTTGCGCGGCGCGGCGCCGGCCGACGCCAGCAGCCGCTCAAGGTCGCTTTTTGTCTGAAAGCCTGAATCGTCCAGGGCGGGAATCTCCTCGGGCGCCACACGACGCCGGTTGTATTATAATGCGTGACTCGGGCCCCGAGTCGCCGAACCTCGAAAGGTCGCGGCGCCGTGGCGCGCTTCAAAGCTGGATCGGGAGTCACGATGAAGTCACATGAAGTCCTGAAGGAAGCGATCGATCTTGTCGGCGTCAAGTCGCTTGCGGCCGACCTGCGTCTGAGCCAGGCGCTGATCTACAAGTGGTGCCAGGACGCCGATCCCAGGGACCCGGATACCAGCGGAACGCGCAACCCGCTCGATCGACTGCGGGAGATCGTGAAGCTGACCGGTCACACGCCCGTCGTGAACTGGCTCTGTCACGAGGCGGGCGGCTTCTTCGTCCACAACCCGGAAGACGAGTGCGCGGATATCGACGCCGACCTCCTCCAGTCGACCCAGCAGGTCGTGACGCGGTTCAGCGGCCTGCTTCGCGAGGTCAGCGAGTCGATCGCCGATGACGGCGCCATCGAACCCGACGAGGCGGATCGAATCCGCCTCGGCTGGGAACAACTGAAGACGACGGCGGAGACGTTCGTCGTCGCCTGTGAACGTGGTCTCTATCGCCTTCGACCGGAGGAGGACGAGTAATGCGACGCCGCCCGCTGATCACGCTCATGCTCGTCCTGCCGATGTTCGCCGCGATGGGGTGCTCGTCAAACACGGGAAGCAATCCCGAAAAGCGAATGTTCGTCTCCAACAAGGACTTCCAGGATGGCCGAGCCGACGGCCGGCGCGACGCAAAAAACGCATGGAGCGACGACAGCTCCGCCTGGCTGTGGGACTGGATGATGAGCCAGCAATACAAGACGGGCTACGCCCAGGGCTGGCGCGAAGGCCGGAACGAAGCGCGATTCGAGAGTCAGAAGCAGAACGCCGAGTCCCTGCAGGAATAGACGCCCCACGCAAATTCACCCACGGCCTGACGCATGGTGACAACGGCGGACGCCGGCGTCATTCGCCGCCGCGAACGCCCATCACGTCCTTCTTATACACACGCGATTCGAGCGGTCGGACATACTGCGTCCAGTCACTGTCGTCGTTGCGGGAATCTTCGATGCTCGTCATGGCCATGTTGATCTTGGCGTCGAGATTGTCCAGGTAATGAATGGCCAGCGCCTCGGGGCACGCCGGCAATCGCGGACTGCCGAACTCATACGTGCCGTGATGCGCGAGCACGATGTGTGTCAGCAGGTCCTTCAACTCCGTCGGGAAGGGCTCGCCCGTCGTCTTCGCGGCCTCTTCAGACTTGCGATCGATCCAGATCGCGGCCTGCGTGATGTGCCCGACGAGCTGACCGCTCGACGTGTACGCGAAGTTCGTGTCGTAAGAGAGCTCGACTGTCTTGCCGATGTCGTGCAGAAACAGCCCCGTCATCACGAGGTCGCGACTGACTTCGGGAAAGTGGCTCTCCGCTTTGCCGTCGGCGCCGAAGATCCGCGACGCGAGGCCGAGCAGGCTGCACGTGTGCTCGAGGAGACCGCCGATGTAGGCGTGATGGTTCGTGACGGCGGCGGGCGATCGCCTGAAGCGGCTGACGAGCTCCTCATCGCTGACGAACGCCTTGATCAGGGCGAGCAGGTGCTTGTTCTCGATCGTGCGAAGGTACCCAAGCGTCTTCTCCCACATCGCCTCAATGTTGTGTTTCGTCGATGGCAGGAAGGCGGAAAGATCGACGTCGTCGCGCCTGACGGGTCGAATGGCCTCGCCGATGACCTGGAGATTGCCCTTGTAGCTTTCGACACGCCCGCGCATCGCGATGAAGCCGCCCTCGGGAATCAGGTTGAACATCTGCTGCGTCGCCTGCCAGATGCGACCGAGCACCTGCCCCGACTTGTCGACAAATCCCATGTGGATGTAGAGGCTGCCGTTGCTCGTCGTCCGCAGGTCCTTCTGCGAAACGAGGAAGATGCGATCCTCAAACGTCTCGCCGGCCTTGAAATCCTGGATCAGCACCACTTCATGAGACAACTGCGTCGACATCGATGTTTTCCTGATTTGCCCTGGTTGCGCGTCGGCGTCCGCCGACCTGATTCAATACGTCGAATCAGGCCAATATACAGGAACCGCGGGGCCAGACAAAGACCGCGACGGCGCTGTGAATTGCGGGCTCATTCCTGCGGCGGAACGACACACGTCGCGCCGCGAGCGAAATGGACCGAAGATCCGTGGGGATCGATCGTTGCGCGGCGCGATGCGCGCAAACGCGAGCCCCGGAGGGCTCGCGAAAATGATCGATAAAATCATGGCCTGGAAAGACGTGTGATGTGAGATGGATGCGGCTCAGTTGGCGCCGCAGGCCTCGTAGCTGGCGGGAATCGCCCACGGGTCAATGTTCTGCCCGGCGCTCGGCGCCGACGCGCCCTGCTTGAGCATGTCCAGGGAGTCATCGGGCTCGCCGCGCAGGCATCCTTCGCCGTTGCCCTGGAAGAAACGAACGCCGATGCGGGACACTCCGCGTTCGGGATGGCGGATGTTCACGACGATGCCCTTCTGATGGCATTCGCTGGCGCCATCTTCGTCCGTCCGTCGATCGACGTAACAGACATCGATGTGCTCGCCGAGGATCGGCGCGTTCTTGTCCGTCGTGAGCACGCCGATGCCACTGCCGGACACGTCCACGAGCTGGCCCGGGAATTCCGTGGTTACGCCGTCGACAGACATCATGACGCTTCCATGCGCCCAGCGGCGTGTGTCACGTCGTCGTTCGATCGAATTGAGATTCTTCAGTCGTCCTGCGTCCATTTCGGCACCCCGTTTTCCGGAATTTGGGACCACCCACATGGAAGTTGATCGGAGCGTCCCGCGCGCCGATTCAGTTAGGACTTGCCCGACATCCGGACGCGATGTCGCGCATCCTCTGCGCATCTCGACTGGCGCCGATAATTCCCGTCGCCGGCGCCCCGGGAAACCCGATCCGGCCAAGGTGCAACCGAATCCAGTTTCCGGTACGCTGCTTCGATTCGAGACGAATTGTCGTCGGATGACCGGCCCCGGTGCCGGTCGGAGCGTGGTCCCCGACGATGTGGACAGTCCGCGAAAAGCGGCCGAAGAGTGATTGCGTTATGCGTTGGTCCCAGTTTTTCATCGTAACGTCGAAGGAAACGCCCAAAGACGCGACGGCGGCGTCGCATCGACTGATGCTTCGCACGGGCATGGTCCGCCAGCTCGCCGCCGGCATCTATTCCTACCTGCCGCTGGGCTTCCGCAGCCTGCGAAAAGTCGAGCGAATCGTCCGCGAGGAGATGAATCGCGCCGGCGCGATCGAACTGATGATGCCCGTCCTGCACCCGATCGACCTGTGGGAGGAGACGGGCCGTGTCGCCGCGATGGGCGACGTTCTGCTGCGCCTCGGTGGGCCCGAGGGTGACTGGCGCTCGCAGACGGTCCTCGGACCGACGCACGAGGAGATCATCACGGAGATCTCGCGGGCCTATCTCAAGAGCTACAAGCAGCTGCCCATCAACCTCTACCAGATCCAGGTGAAGTTTCGCGGCGAGGCGCGGCCGAAGAGCGGCGTCCTGCGGACGCGCGAATTCCTGATGAAGGACGCCTACAGCTTTCACGACTCCGTCGAGTCGCTCGATGAAGGCTACCAGAAGATGTATGACGCCTACTGCCGCATCTTCGCTCGCTGTGGTCTGCCTTACGCCCCCGTCGAGGCGGAGAGTGGTCCGATCGGCGGCGACGCGTCGCATGAATTCATGGTTCTGACGGACGCCGGCGAGGACCTCGTCGCCCTGACGGAGAACAAGGACTACGCGGCCAATACCGAGCGGGCCGTCTGCGCGCCGCTTCCGCAGGACAACGCCGAGATGGCGGCGATCGAGGAGGTTCACACACCGAACCAGCGTACGATCGATGAAGTGTCCGCATTCCTGAAGACGACGCCGTCGAAGATGATCAAGACGCTCGTTTACCTGGGAACGCCGCCGACGACGGGAAAGAAAAACGCGCCGGCCGAGCCCGCAGTCTTTGTGGCGCTGGTTCGCGGCGATCACGACGCCAACGAGAACAAGCTCAATCGCGCCGCCGGCAAAGTCTGGACCGCGGCCAATGGCGGCGATGGCGCGTCGATCTCGCTCGAACTCGCCGATGAAGGGACGATCCGACGGCTTACGGGCGCCGATGTCGGCTTTGCCGGTCCCCACACGCTCGACGCCAGCGGAGTCCCCTATTATCTGATCGTGGATCAGGGCGTCGCCGTCATGCGAAACGGGGCGACCGGCGCCAACAAGACAGATTATCACGCCGCGAATGTGAACCCCGGTCGCGACTTCGCGATTGAGGGCCCGCGCGTTGTCGTCGCCGACATTCGCAACGTCGTCGATGGCGATCTCTCGCCCAGGGGCGGCGGCTCGCCAATCCGCCTGCGCAAGGCGATCGAAGTCGGCCACGTCTTCAAGCTGGGTACGAAATACAGCGACTCGATGGGCGCGACGTATCTCGACAGGAACGGCAAGGCGAAGCCGCTGATCATGGGCTGCTACGGCATCGGTCTGAACCGCATCATGGCGTCGGCCATCGAGGCGAATCACGACGACGGCGGCGTCATCTGGCCGATGTCCATCGCGCCGTTCCAGGCGCTGGTCGTCGCGCTCGATCCGCGCGAGGAAGAGGTCATGCAGACCGCCGGTCGGATCCACGACGCCCTGGAGGCCGCCGGCGTGGACACATTGCTTGACGATCGCGACGAACGCGCCGGCTTCAAGTTCAAGGACGCCGATCTGATCGGCTTCCCCGTCCGCGTCACGGTCGGCCGCAAGGCCCTCGCGGATGGCGTGGTCGAAGTCAAGCTGCGATCGAGCGACGAGATCGAGAAGCTCGCCCCGGATGCGGCGATCGATCGCGTCAAGTCACTCGTCGCCGACGCTATGAACGCGCTGTCCAATGGATGACATAACGCGCCGCATGCTTGCCCCACAAGGCAAGCATGCAGCGCGTCGCGTATCGTTCAGACAACCTGACGATGTGTGGCGCAGCAGCAAACCACGTTCCCGATGAATCGCACTGCTTGAGAGCAATGGCACAGGGGCGTGCGCCCCCAAAGGCGCACGGTCCGGCGTCACGCCGGACCGCGCCACCCTACCCCCATAATCCTACCGTGTCAGTCGACGCGTACGCCGAACGCGGCCAGCGCCGCGGCGTCGCTCTTGTGAATCCTGAACAGCGAGTTGAGCTTCGTCAGTGCGAAGAGCTTTGCGATCTGATCGCTGACTCCGCAGAAGGCGATTCTGCCCTTCTTCTCTTTTGCCAGCTTCTGGACGTTCAGAAGCATGCCGATGCTCTGTGAACTGAGCTGTCGGACGTTCGTGAAGTCAATGACGAGGTCGGTCCTCGATCGTTCCGCGACGAGATCGCACAGCTCGCGACCGATGCGATCGAAATCGCGGGTGTCGAGCAGCGACGATCTGCCGATCGTGGCGACGATGACACCGGCGTAGTCCTGGACAATCAGGTCACCTGTCGCGGCGCGCGTTCGAGACTGGGGCTTCGTGGCAGTGGCGGTACGTGATTGAAACATGACAGTTCGCTCCCTGGCTCCCGGTCGATATCGGAGACGGCGGCCGGGGCGCAGTGTCCCGACCCACCCAGGCGGGAGACTTCGCGAACCCGGCCGCCGCGCCGTTTCGCCACGGTTGAAGACGAATCCAATCGAGAGGCGGACACTCGAAAATCGCAAAAAATCGGGCGATCCGAAAAGGAGGGCGTGGAGAAAGCTGAAAGTCGAAACGCTGAAAGCTGAAAATCGACGTCCTGAGCATGCGGGCGAGGAATTGCAGAGAGGATTCGGAAAGGCGAATCCGGCGTTGGGGGATTTGAGTTACGGCGCCAGTACTGTCCGGCTAAAAGTCGAATAGTGGCAGAGAGTTATGTAAGTCGGGGTCGGAGTCTTTGTCATATCCTTCTGAAATCACTTGTAAGATGGGGGTTTT